>Ga0114966_10002208_pt1 | contig 17522 bp, 18 predicted proteins | sample M_130207_XF_Meta_FD_87029 | JGI IMG/M metagenome (GOLD analysis project Ga0114966, IMG submission 87029) | Freshwater microbial communities from Lake Montjoie, Canada to study carbon cycling - M_130207_XF_MetaG | ecosystem: Environmental > Aquatic > Freshwater > Lake | place: Lake Montjoie...
CTTCTTGGCAACCTTCTTAGCTGCTGCCTTCTTCTTGGCGGGAGCCTTCTTGGCCGGAGCCTTCTTTGCTGCTGCCTTCTTCTTGGCCGGAGCCTTCTTAGCAACCTTCTTAGCTGCTGCCTTCTTACGGGCGGGAGCCTTCTTCGCTGCTACTTTTTTGGCCGGAGCCTTCTTCTTTGCTGCCATGGGAATATCCCTTTCTGTTTGTTATTGCTTATTTGTTTGGATTAAGAATCGCTTTGAGCGTCGAGCTCGCAGTGAATTTCAATTGGCGTGACGCAGGAGACTCCATCGAAGCACCTGTCTGCGGATTACGAACCGTACGGGCGGCACGAACTTTTGTGGTGAACGAACCGAAGCCCGGCCATGCCACTTTGTCGCCTGTTTTGGTCGCATCCACCAGCTGGTCAAAAAATGCACCCAGCGTGCGCTCGGCATCCGCCTTGCTCACGTCGGCAACTTTTGCCACTGCGTCGATCAACTCTGCCTTGGTCATTCGGATTTATCCTTCTCAGTTCTCGGGTGGAACTCCCCATATTTGATAAGCAATGGGGAGATATTACAAGCATTCATTTAATTGCAAATGCAACAAGCGCGCCCTGGGCCAAGCGAGTGGCGACATCGAACCGATAAAACAGCGTCGTGAACGGTCGTGACACAAGCCCATTCCTCGACGAGCAAACTCAGTTTGCCATGTGTGCCTCAGACTGTGGTGGATACCTCAAGGTGCATACCTCTCAAATTTGAGGCTCCAGGATTCTTCGGTGATCGCACCGAACATTCACAAAAAGTTTGCTCGGAAATCCCGTCTGTCGACCTTTGACCAAGTCAAAATATGAGCGGACAACATAACGAGGTAACCAACTAAAAGGGGATTCGGTGACGAAACTGCTGAGGGCAAATGAACTCATGAACAGCACGAGCAATGACGAGTTCGTCGGGCCATTATCAAAGTCTCCACCTCAGCAAGAAAAACCGTCAATCGTTCCGACTCGAGTTGTGCTCGATACCTCGGTACTCATTGCCGATACGAATTGTTTATTGGCATACCCAGACTGCGACATCGTTATTCCACTAACAGTTATTGAGGAATTGGATGGTTTGAAGAGCCGCCCAGATGACGTGGGGCGTGCTGCCCGTGCAGCATTGCGCGGTCTTGAAGAGATCCGAATAAAAGCTGGAGGATCACTCGCCCACCCTGTTCGTATCCACCCCGAGGGCGCAGAAGGATCGAACAACGCGACAGTCCATATCGAGATCAACGGCATCCAAAAGCACCTTTTGAATGAGCACGGACTCGACGCGAACAAGGCAGACAACCGCATCATCGGAGCCGCACTTGGCCAAGCTAACCATGCTCCGACCCGCATGGTTTCCAACGATGCCGCGCTCCGCTTAAAAGCGGCACACTTGGGCTTGACTGCTCATGAGCACCAACTCGTCGGCCGGCAATCCTCATCTCGTCCACTCGGCTGGGTCACAGTTGACGCCTCGAGCGAGCTTGTTGACGAACTGTACGACGGTCGCTCCATCGACGTGGCCGAAGTCGCACCCACCGGATCGCTCGCCGAAAATTCTTTTGCCATTTTGCGGGCAGGCTCCCAATCTGCGATGGCCCGATGCATTGATGACACTCTGAACCTCATCCCTCAGGCATCACCTGAGGCATGGGGACTTCGCTCCCGTTCCAAGGAACAGCGGTTCGCCCTTGAACTTTTACTCGACCCCGAGGTCAGCGTGATTGCTTTAGATGGGCGCGCGGGAACTGGCAAAACAGTTCTGGCCATTGCTGCTGGCCTCGACCAAGTCGTTGAACAACGGCGATATGAAAAATTGGCGGTCTATCGACCACTCGTGCCAGTCGGTCGCGCCGACGTCGGCTTTTTGCCCGGTGGTCTCGACGAGAAACTTGATCCGTGGATGTCAGCGATTCATGATGCGATCGTCGCATTGACCGATCAACGCTCAAATCGTGAAGCTCGCACCATGATTGATGAACTCATCGCTCGAAACCAGTTGTCTCTTGAATCGGTGACATTCCTGCGTGGGCGGTCATTGCATCGGCAAATCGTGGTCGTTGACGAAGCGCAAAACCTCGAGCCCACAACTCTGAAGACAATTTTGACGCGAATTGGCGAGGGAACCAAAGTAATCTTCACTGGCGATACCAGCCAGATTGATGCGCCGTATCTTGGCGAATCCAATAACGCACTCGCTGTTCTCATCGGAGCTTTTCGCGGACAGAAGTGTTTTGGCCACATCACTTTGACCTCCTGCGAGCGCAGCGAAGTGGCCTCATTGGCTGCCGAATTGCTCTAACGCTGCGTTTCCCCGCCCGTCCTCGAGACTGTGACTTTCGTCCACTTCAAGAAAACCCTTGACACTTCCCTATTTTGGTTTTAGTGTTAAATGCGTACGGCGAGGTCCTGCCCCCTCTTGATCTCGTCGCCCACCCGATACCGGTGGTGAAGTCTCAAGCTTCACCACCGGTAACCAATCGAATATTTCTCAAAGGCAGCGTGACATGTCAGCTTTAGAAGCCTTCAAATTCAATGTCGAACCCTCAGCGAACTGGATGGATGGCGCAGTCTGTAAAGGCCGAACCAAACTGTTTTTTGCACCAAAGGCCGAACGCCCGCAAGCCCGAGTTCGACGTGAGGCTCAAGCACGTTTGCTCTGTCGCACATGTCCAGTTGCTGAACATTGTCAGGTTTTCGCCCGTGACAGTCGCGAATACGGATTCTGGGGTGGCGAATCAGAAGAAGAACGACACCTCGCTGGATTCACTGTTGCAGCTCCCATTGGCATTCGGGCGCGAGGTATGCGCTCTGCGAGTTGAGTCGTCGTACTAAACGTCTGACAGGACGATTTCACGCACTCTGAATGACCCCGCATCTAGGGTGGGGTAAATGGAAGAATTCAACCATCGTCCAAGTGCGCCGCCGATACTGGCCGCTTCATTTGCCGTGGTTGATGTTGAGACAACTGGACTTCGTTTTGATCGCGATCAGATTTTACAAATCGCCGTCGTTCTTCAGGATTGGGCCGCCCAGCCAACTTCGGTTTGGTCAACGTATGTCCGTCCATCCCATTTTTGGTCGCGCGATCTCGGGCCACAACATGTCCACGGTATTTCTCGGCGACAATTGATTTTTGCTCCAAGTACGGCACAAGCCATACGAAAATTTGCGCAGCTCACCTCAGGTCGGATCCTCGTGGCGCATAATGCCGAGTTCGATACCAAGTTCTTACAATCTGCGGCGCTTCAGCATCATGTCAACCTCAACTGGGCAGGAGTTCTCTGCACTCTCAAGTTGTCGCGCAAACTTGATCCGCATCGTCAGCAGACCCACAAACTTTCAACGCTGTGTGAGAAATACGGTGTTGCATTAGATCAAGCCCACCATGCCGAACACGACGCCCGAGCGACGGCAGAGTTGCTCCCTCATCTTCTGTCGGCTCACGGCATAACCAATGCCGAATCGCTTCAGTCGTTAATCCGCTCATAACGCCGCAAAATCAATTGAGCGGTTTCTGATCCAAGTTGCTGCCAGTCAGTTGGGCCGACAACAACTGCATTGGCCCCCAGTCTTACGAGCAATCGTTGCATCCAACGTTCGGTGTTGGCGACGACTTCAACAGTGACCCAATCGGCATGATGCACAACCTGTCCCCCTGGGACAGCTCCGATTGATACTCCGGGGTATTGCTCAAGCACCCACAACCACGCTGGGTCAACCTGCAAAAGAACCTTGCGCTGTTCATCAGATTGAGCGAACCAATCGGACCGCGGCATTGGGACGAAACCATGATTCTCCGTGGTCTGCACCAACTGCTCAAGGCGATCCAACCTAAAAGTTCGTTCAGCCTGCGCTGTCAGGTCGTGGGCTCGCAAGTACCAATGATCTTGTTCAAGGAAAACTTCAAGTGGAGCAACCCGTCGTTTTGCTGATTGCCCAGTTGCAACCGACCAGTAGTCAAATTCAATAACGACCGAATTGCGAATGGCCGCACTTAAAGTCTCAACCGACTTGGGCGTTTCAAGTTCAACCACAAATGAGTCGTCAAGATTCAGGTCAATGGCTTGGCTGATTTTCGCAATTGCTCTCGACAGCGAACCCGATTGGTCCATACCTGGCAGTTGTTGAGCGGCCGTTGCCGACGCAATCAACGAAAATGCCTCAGGCACAGTGAGTCGCAAAGGACGTTCGAAGTATTTCGGGATTCCGAAATGCACTTCGTCATCGTCGACCCAGAGGTCGATAAGGTCCCGCGGATCTTGCGACACTCCGCACATTGAGGCGAGCGTTAAGTCGGCGACCAAATCAGCGACAGACATCCCAAAATGATCAGCCATTTCTTGAGTCGAGACGGTTTGACGTTCCATCAGCCACGGCAACATCACCAGCAGACGACGTAAGCGGATATTGACCGGACGAGGTCCCCGCCGAATCATGGCTGCACCCCCCGAACGAGTGCGGTCAACCAAATAACAACATGTTGACGCAATTTCGCTGGCTCAAGAACTTCGGCCCGATCAAGAAAGCCAAGTAGCCAATGTTCGAATGCCTGAACATTCGCGCACGGTATGACGAACGTTGCCGACCCATCGCTGTGTCGCTCAACAAGAGACTCCAGCCCATACTGACCAAGCACTGTGTTGACATCGGTGGCGTCAATTCGCACTTTCGCGATATCGCCGCCGACATCAATAGAGTCGGGCAATTCTTTGAGGTCAGTTGGGAAAGATGTTCGGACATCAAATCCCAGGGGGCGCTCAAAAGTTTCGCTCTCAAGCAACAAAACTTCGCTCGAAATACGGTCAACTCGGAATGTTCTCATGGCATCGACCGACCGATCATTGCCAACCAGATACCACCACCCTGAACGCGCCAACAACCCGAACGGCTCGAGTTCTCGAGGCCGCCCGTTGTAAGTGAACGACACCACTCGTAACCGACTCATCGCTTCATGCAAGGTCGGTAATTTTTGGTCAACAGGCAAAGATGCCTGAACGGCAAGTTGTTGACTCGCCGTTGAGCCAGAGTCCATGTCAACTTTCCACAGCGCTTCTTCGCCCCACGATTGACCCATTCGCAAAGCTGAGACGGCGATTCGTAACGCAGCAGCCTCATGACCCGTCAACTGCAAGTCACCTAACTCGTAAGAACTGCGATCAATGCGGTAACCGGTGATGCCCGCCTTGTCTCCGCCTTGCACTTCAGAACTTATGGGAATACCTTCATCGCGCAAAATAGCTTTATCACGTTCAAAGGCCGCCCGTGCCGCGACTAGGTTCTCCGGATATTGACCCTTTAACTCATTGCGAATCTCATCAAAAGTGAGATGGCGCCGCGTTGACAGGAGCAACGCCAACAAATTCGTGACACGTTCAAGTTGATGCACAGTGACTCAGACCCTTATTGATTGTTGTTTTGGTGATGTTCTGCAAACCACGACAAAAGAGTGTGGGTTGAAGAATCAAGTTCTGGGTGGTCGTGAGTAGAAAAATCGGCGAGCGTCGACCCAATTGTGAGAGCGAGTTCTTTGCCAAGTTCAACTCCCCACTGATCAAAACTATTGATATCCCAAATGACACCTTCAAAAAAAGTGCTGTGTTCGTAGAGAGCGATCAATTGTCCAAGAACAGCTGCTGACAACTCTGGAGCGACGATCGTTGTGCTTGGACGATTCCCCTCAAAGACCCGGTGCGGTCTCGCTGGGCTATCGGGTAGTTCGTCGAAACTTCGCCCAAACGCCAATGCCCGACTTTGGGCCAATAAATTAGTGAAGAGCAGTTCGTTGCGATATGAATCGTCAGCCGATGAACGCGCAAAGCCGATGAAGTCAACTGGCACAACATCGGTCCCCTGATGCAATAACTGCATAAAGGCATGCTGACCATTTGTTCCAGGCTCACCCCAAATCACCGGTGAAGTTACATAGGGAACCTGTGTACCGTCGCTTCTGGTTGATTTGCCATTTGATTCCATGATGAGTTGCTGTAAGTAAGCGGGGAATCGGCGCAGATCAAATGAGTAAGGAATAACGGCTCGACTTGAGGTTTTCAGTGCTGCAGTATTCCAGATATTGATCAGCGCCAACATCAAAGGAGCATTCGCTCGCCCTTTGGCTTGAGCGGCATGGACGTCCATCGCGTGCATCCCACCAAGAAATTCAAAAAAGATCTCTGGGCCAACTGCGATCATCACTGATAACCCAATTGCTGATGACACTGAAAAACGACCGCCAACCCAATCCCAGAACTCAAACATATTTTTGGTGTGGATCCCGAATTCGAGAACTGCTTGAGCATTGGTGCTCAGCGCCACGAAATGATTTTCAACCGCGGATTCGCCCAGTTGACCAGATAACCATTCACGCGCCGCTCGTGCGTTGGCCAAAGTCTCAACCGTCGTAAACGTCTTTGATGCAACAATGAAAAGTGTTTCAGCTGGATCAAGTCCGGCGAGATTGGCTTCAAGGTCGGCGGGGTCAACATTTGAAACAAATCGACACGAGATGTCAGGTGAACGATTTCCGCGCAACGCCTCGTACACCATCGCTGGACCGAGATCGCTACCGCCAATACCGATATTGACGACGTTACGGATTTTTCGACCAGTTGAACCAACGAACTCACCTGCTCGAATCGCCTGGGCCAAGTTGGCCATCTGATCAAGAACTGACCAAACTGCCGGGATAACGTCAACCCCATCAATCAAGAATTGTTCGCCGCGTGGAGTCCGAAGCGCCATATGGCCAACTGCTCGACCTTCGGTGAAATTAATTCGTTCGCCATTGGCCATCCGGGCGAAAGCCGACGCCGTTGAGCGGGCACTTGCGAGATCGAGCAGTCGCGCGATAGCGATTTCGTCCATCATTTGTTTTGAGTAATCAATTCGCAGATCACCAGCCCGAATTGACATCTGCGATGCCCGATCGGGATTGTTCGCAAACTCGGCTCTGAGTGATTGCGGCAACGGACACGACATGATCTGCGACCATTCAGGCAGGGTCTCAAGTGCGTCCACAGGGAGAACGCTAGTAGACGCCTCAGCGGATGATAGGAAGAAGCCGTGAGTTCTGAAGCACTTGAGTCACATCCCGACTCAAACCACACCCCTACGAAGAGCTCAACTGACTCCCAAACTCCCGATCGGACTGGCGTCTTTGCTGGAGTCTCGGCCTATTTACTCTGGGGATTCATCACGGTGTACTGGAAGGCCCTGAAGGCTTTCGCTCCGCTCGAACTCATCGGATACCGCATCTTGATGTCGGTCGTTCTTTTAGCGGGCATTCTCGCGACAAAAGGTCGCCTCACGTCACTCTTTAAAAAGCTTTCAGCCGACCACTTATGGACGCGGGTTGCCAGTGCCGCCTTACTTTTAGCTGTCAACTGGACGACGTATGTCGTCGTCGTTCACGATGGCAAAGTCATTGAAGCTGCCCTTGGATATTTCATTGCTCCCCTTGGCACGATGTTGATCGGTGTCAAAGTTCTGCATGAGAAAATTCGTCCGATCCAACTAGTCAGCGCCTTGCTCGGCCTTGCTGCGGTCGTCGTTCTCACAATCAGTTATGGCCGAGTCCCCTATATCGCTCTAGCAATGGCGGCCTCGTGGGCTTTGTACGGATTGTTGAAAAGACAAGTTCCGTTGCAGCCACTTGAGAGTTTGATGTCGGAAACAATTTTCCTTGTCGTGCCCGCGATTGCACTCATTATTTGGTTCTCTCGATACGACGACTCGGTCGTGCAGTCGGCGAATTTCTGGCACATCATTTTGATTTTGCTATCTGGAGTTGTCACAGCGGTTCCGTTATTACTTTTCGCTGCAGCATCTCTCAAATTGCCACTCACCGTTTTAGGGCCAATGCAATATTCGGTTCCGACAATCAATTTCTTGCTTGGCTGGCTGGCGTACCACGAGAAAATGTCGTCCAGTCGATTCGTCGGCTTCGGGCTGGTCTGGATTGCCTTAGTGATTGTCACTGTTGACTCAATACGTCGCGCTCGACGAAGTTCTATTCTGAGTTAGTTCAGTACTCTGTCACTGTGAGGATTCAAATGAACGTCAATCGCACACGAAAAATCTGTCTTACATTCAGCACCTTGAGTTTGCTGACTTTGACCGCGGCCTGCTCGACATCGCCAAAGAATTATAAATCCGAGGGTGAAAAATTCTTAGAAAGCAATGACCTTGCCAAAAGTGCTGGGTACCACTACAAATACGCCCTCTGCGACCAACCTCAATCAATCCAAGTTGGAACCCAATTCGCCTGTTCAGCAACCGACAATGACGACAACAGCTGGGAATTCATTATTGAAATTACCGGCGACCGTGAACTGACGGTCGTATCTGGCAAAGTCGTCAGATAAACAAAATGCCCGCCCTTTCGGGCGGGCATCTCATGTGAAGTTCGCTGACTTCAGCTTTCGTATTCAGTGATCAGTGAACCAATGTCTTTAAAGGTTCCACTTGCAAAGTCGAACTGCACGACTTGAAGTGATTCAGCCTGATAAGGATCGGCCTCACCATTCATCTTCAAGGTCACGCCGTCACGAGCAAGGGCTGTCACAATGCTGTAATTACGAGCAGCATTCATAATTGAAGCACGGGTCAGACCTTCAGGTGATTCAGAGGCTTGCTTCAAAATCGCGACGGTCACTTCGGCGACGTTCCAACCAGCACCAGCAGTGGTGATGATGTCCTTGTTGCCTTGAGCGGTCATATATGCGATGTAATCAGCAACAGCTGGCTTAGCCGCATTGGCTGGATCGTTGACGTCAACCAAGTTGTTTGAAGTGAACAAGCCGTCAGCTGCTTCACCTGCACCAGCCAAAATCAAAGACGATGCACAAGTGTTCGTCAAAAAGATATTTGGAGTCCAACCCGAATTTGCAGCCTTAGCATTTGCAACTTCAGTCAAGAACGTCGGACACTGAGCACCTAGTGGTACTGCAACGATTGCGTCTGGTGCCTTTGATGCGATTGCGTTAATCTGTGCTGTCGGCGGCGATGAACTGTCGGCTTCAATCGTTTGTTCATCAACAATTTCGATACCGCTGTCTGCAGCGTTAGCAATTTCCTTGAATGCGTCAAGGTACACCTGACCAAATTCGTTGTTTACGGTGAAAAGCGCAACCTTTGCTCCATCAGGGAACTGCGCTTTGATCTGGCTGGCGTACACCTTGGCCTCAATGCTGTACGGAGCCAACGCACCGGAAGTCCATGGGAAATTAGCAACGTCACCCCATGCTGGCGAGCCAGTCAATGCCAAGAGTTGCGGGACACATTCTTCATTCAAGGTGCCGCGTACAGCGGCATTATTTGGTGAACCAATAATTCCCGAGAAGAGATTCACCCCAGCATCAAGCAACTTATTGACGGCATCAGGCGTGAGATCTTTGTTGTACTGGTCGTCTTCGAATGAAACTTCAATCGTTGTGTCGCCCAACATTTTCTGTTCGTTTGCCATCTTGATGTACGACTCAAAACCAGCTTTCACCGGAGCAAACGCGATTGCTGCAACACTTCCAGATAGGGGCAATACATTACCGATCTTGACGGTTCCAGTGATCGGAGCATTGGCTGCTTCGGGATCAACGCAATTGTCTGTATTTACCGCCCAAGTAGCTGTCGGCGCATCGGTTGACGGTGCGTCGCTCGACGGGGCTGCTGTATCAGATGCTTGAGTAGTAGGTGCTTGAGTGGACGTTGAATCGCTCGAACCACCACAGGCAGCAAGAACAACCGCTCCCGCCATCACTAGCCCACCAATTCGGAATATTTTCCGATTCATAATTCCTCCTAAATAGGTTTGCATTCTGAGTGACAAAATGCGTACATCTCCAAATGGATGTGAACTCAATCTATAGAAAACAACGCAACAAGGTCAGGCGCAAAGGTCCCAAAAAAATATTTGGGACTTATGTCACCTCAATGAAAAACGCCTTGGCTATTGACTCTGCGGCTCAATCGTCACAATTCGGCCCATGATCTTACGAGTAAGACCTACAAGTCCCGTGGGCGCAAACAACATGATCACTATGAGAGCCATGCCCAAAATCAAAGTCGCAGGAGACTGATTCGTCCAACCGAAAATGAAGCCCACCACACCTCGAGAGTCGGTGCCGATTCCACGAGTGGTGTTGTCGAGCCAAACATAAACCAAACCACCAATAATTGGTCCGCTCAAAGTTCCGGCACCACCGACCACCATGATGAGTAAAAAGATAATTGAGCCGAGCAACGTCACATATTGTCCATCGGGAGTCACAACGCCTGTGCTTAAGGTTGAAAGCACTCCTGCCAACGCACACAACGAAGCCGATATTCCGAAAATGAGCACCTTGGTTCGAGTGACGTTGACTCCCATCACTGCCGCTGCAGTCTCGTTATCACGAATAGCAATCAACGATCGACCAACGCGACTCTTCACCAAACCGCGACAGATCAGGAAACAGATAACAAGCACAAGTAGGCCTAGCCAATACGCAAACACAGCTCGCCCATCGCGACCCTTAAGCTCTCCCAGAATTGGCCAAACGGGAAGCTTGTCGTATTTAACACTGTCGATTCCTTTTGCACCTGAGGTCAACCACTCAAGTTTTTTCCATCGCAACAAGGTCGGAAACAAAACTGCAACGGCAAGTGTGACGAGCGCCAAATAAGCTCCGCGAATACGTAACACAGGCATAGCGATCAAGCAACCGATGATGAAAGCAATGACCGCAGCAGCGTAGAAGGTGTAGCCCGGGCTCCACCCGTGGTCACGAATCAAAATTGCCGCGGTGTATCCACCGATTCCGAAAAATGCCGAGTGACCGATGGAAATTTGCCCGGTGTATCCCAACACCAAGTTCAGGGACATCGCAGCGATGATCAATGTAAATGCCGAAGCAAATTGACCAATTCGTGCAGTCTCCGACTGAGTCGGAATGTACAAAATGAGAACTGCCACCACGAGAACACATGCGACTCGCATAGCCCAGTGAGCCAACGATCCCTGTTTGACTTTCAACATGATGCAGTCACACCCGTTCCACTTTGAGCGAACCGAATAGTCCGGATGGCTTCACCAGCAAGACCACGAAAATCAAAATCAAGGCGACTGACAATTTCAGATCTTGCCCGATCCAACCTGGGGCATATCCAGCTACTAACTGTTCACCAATACCAATTGACAAGCCTGCGATGACCGCTCCACCTGGGCTATCAAGGCCGCCCAATGTAGCTGCAGCTGAAGCATAGATAAACACTGAGAACATCAAACTCGGAGTCAACTGTCCGTTGATTCCACCGACAAGTGCACCTGACAGAGCGCCCATCGCGGCGGCGATTCCCCAAGAAGATGCAAGAACCAAGCCTGATGGCACTCCTACCAATCGAGCCGACTCAGGATTGCTCGCAACGGATCGCATTGCTAAACCAAATTTTGTTTTGGAAAAGAGTAAGAACAGTAAGCCCATGAGCGCAAGTGCAACGATCAGAACTCCGATGTATTTATAACGCCATTCAGCACCAAGAATGCGCACAAAGTCCACGTCCTTATTGGGGAACAGGCTCTTCATTGTGTATCCCTCAGCACGATCCCAGATCATGGTCGCCAAAGAGTTCAAGCCAAGGAACAGTGCGATAGAAACTACGAATACACCGCCTGGCGATTTCTTAGCCACTGACCGAATCACCGTCGCTTCGGTTCCAGCACCTAAAACAAAACCAAACAACATTCCGATCGCAACCGCCAAGATGAGGGGAACACCCCACTCATTGATCTGCCAAATAATGAACGTGCAAAACATCGCCATTTCACCTTGAGCAAAATTGAGATGTCCCGTTCCACGGAAAACGACAACTAGACCGAGAGCCAACAAGGCATAGATCGCCCCAAAGGAAAGCCCGTCAAAAACATATTGCAGTAGTCGTTCCATGTCAGCCTCCGAGATAAGCCTTTCTGATGCGCTCATCTCCAGCAATTGATTCAGCACTGCCAGAGGCCACGACTTGACCGGTCTCGAGCAAATAAACCCTGTGTGCAACTTTCAGTGCCAAGTTGGCATTCTGTTCAACCAAAAGAACTGACAAACCTTCTTCTTGATTCAAAGATTTCAAAACACCAAATAATTCTTGGGTGATCAATGGCGCTAGCCCCAAACTTGGTTCATCGCACAACAACAACCGTGGACGACTCATGAGGGCGCGAGCGATAGCCAACATCTGCTGTTCTCCGCCCGACAGACTTCCGGCCTTTTGACTTTTGCGCTCTCCGAGGCGAGGAAAAGTTTTGAACCAACGTGCAATATCTGAGTCAACAGAATCCTGACGAATGTAAGCGCCGATTCGCAGGTTTTCTTCGACGGTCAAATCTGCAAAAGTTCCTCGCCCCTGCGGTACGTGAGCAATTCCCAAACGGACGATTGCCTCAGCACTTTCTGAAACAATTTCTATACCATCAAAAACAACGGATCCGCCACGAGCAACAGTTCCAGAGACAGCGCGCATGGTTGTCGTCTTCCCAGCGCCGTTCGCTCCAAGAATGACGACCATCTCGCCTTCATTAACTTCGATATCAATTCCAAGCAAAACATCAACTTGGCCGTAACTAGCTCGCAAACCTTCTGTCCGCAGCAGGCTCATACATCACCGCCTAGGTACGCACGAATAACGTTCTCGTCATTTTGAACTTGACTCGGAGTACCTTCGGCTATTTTTCGACCAAACTCCATTGCGACAACCCGATCGGATATTTTCATCACCATGGCCATGTGATGCTCAACCAGCAGAATCGTCAACTTGAATTTCTCACGAAGAGCAACAATCGTGTCGGCAAGTTCGTCAACTTCTGCATGTGTCAAACCAGCTGCGGGTTCATCAAGCAACAAGAACCTCGGCGAAGCAGCTAGCGCCCGAGCTATCTCGAGTCGCTTCAGTGTTCCGAATGGCAGACCCGAAGCCGGATGGTTCGCCAATTTCTCTAGCCCTAGTTTGCGCAATAATTCAAAGGACTTTTCAGCAATCGCTCGGTTCTCTTTTGCGGCTCCAATTCGTGTCATTGCTCGTAGAAAACCCACCGCGCCCTGACAATGTGCGCCAACCATCACATTTTCCAAAAGAGTCATTGTTGGAAACAAAGCAAGATTTTGAAAAGTGCGTGCTATTCCGAGTTCGGCTATACGGTGCGCGGGAACAGCCAACAGATCGTGACCGTCAAAGGCAATATTCCCTTTGAACGGATCGTAAATACGACTCACGACGTTGAACATCGTTGTTTTACCGGCGCCATTTGGTCCGATTAATCCGCAAATGTCACCCTGTTCAATCGAAAAGGTCAGGCCATCAAGCGCAACAATGCCGCCAAATCGAACCGACACATCGCGAACATCAAGTAGCACAACAAAAAACTACCACCCGGCATTATTCGTCATGTAAAAAGATTGCGAAGCGTGACCCCGAACACTCGTTGTTATGCCACGCTTGAAGTATGAGTCAAGACACCCCGACTACCGACAACGACATCACGGTCCTACCGTGGTGGCAAAACCCCCTGAATTTCATTGCCCTCGGACTTTCAATGTTGATTCTTGGCGCTGGCATTGGCTACTACCTTGGCGATTCTTCGGCAACTCCCGACAAGAACAAAGTCGATATCGGCTTCTTGCAAGACATGCGCTATCACCATGACCAAGCCGTACAAATGGCCTACTACTACCAAACTTCAGTGGCAGACCCGCTTCCGCGCCTCAACATAATCGCTGAAGAAATTCTGCTCTCACAGCAACTCGAGAGTGGACGTATGGTGCAACTCTTGCGGTCATTTGGAGCAATTGAAGCCAACGACACCGGCACTGCTATGAGCTGGATGGGTCATGCAATGCCGATTGACGAAATGGACGGATTAGCGAGTCAGTCCGAACTTGATTCTCTCGCCGCAGCAACGGGTGACGCGGCTTCAAAGATATTTGTGACTCTGATGATCAACCATCACAAAGGTGGAATTGCTATGGCCAATTACGCTATTGAACATGGGTCAAACACCGATGTGATCAACATGGCCAAGTCGATGATCAAGGGGCAACAGGCCGAAGTTGGCGAAATGCAAGCCATACTTGCCTCGATCAAATAAGGCTCTACTCAAGGCACAGCACGCGATTTTCTTGATAACTACAATCGGACGAGAATGTCAACTGTTGCTCCCAAAATTTCATGGAATCCGCCAATCGTCAGGTGGCTTCACCGCAGGGTATCTTTCAACAGGATTTAGGTCGATGTGTTGTACCAAGTGAAGCCGAACTCAAACTCATTTTGTGCCCGGTGAAGATGTACAAGCTGCTGCTGGAGGTATAACAGACGACCGCTCATGATCTTGGGAGTTTATTTGCCCTTGTTGACACTTGTCAGCAGCGAGTCTCACTTGGCCGAGTTGGATACAAAGCGGTAGCCGCGCATCTCAAAATATTAGGCAGGTGGTGCTGTTGTCGATGTCGTTGTTGTGGTCGCTACAGGACTCGTTGCCGGTACTGGTGGTGTTTTCGGCAACGTCGCGACGGGCAAAGTTGTCGATGTCGTTGTCGTGTAATTCGAATCAACCCAATTAAAACGTGGCGGTTGCGCGCCGTACGCCTCAGGTTCTTTCACGCCATCAAAAACGAAAACTTGATCACCTTTGGTAACCAATGACTGGAAATAGTCCGAGATATGCATTGGAATGCGGATGCATCCGTGCGAGGCAGGATGATCAGGAACATCTTTAGCGCCGTGTACTGCGATTCCTTTATTGAAATACACAGGGTTGTACATGCCGCCGAGTTGACTTTCACGTCGTCCGACCACCATGCGATAAAACTTGTAGACACCGCCAGGTGTCCAGGACAATCCGCAGACACCTTTCTTAATCGGCTCCGTACCAGTTTCATTATCTTGTTCTCCTGGTGAAATCGTGACTTCTTCACACCATTCTTCGTTTGTTCCAGAAGCAATGTGGGTAACTAGCACGGGAGTATCCGCATGGAAAACAATCAGTACTTGCTCGGGCAGATAAATCTCCGTGTGGTTCGGAGTTGAATCTGGACGGCGGGGCAAAATCAATAATGGGTCTTGCATGCGACTCCACATTTCGGGAGTCACCTTGCCAGTTACCTGATCACGCGGAACACCCATGACTAATTTCTCAAAAGCCCACACAGCCTGCTGAGTGCGTGTTCCGAATGCGCCATCGGCAACACCTGGATCAAACTTCAATTCAATGAGACGATCTTGAATCAACTTAATTTCTGGGCCGGCCGCACCTCGACCATAGGTTTGGGTCAGTGGCAACTTCGTGACCGGAGAGGTTGATGACGGAGTCACGATTTGAGAGATCGTCGTTGTCGACTCAATTGTGCCGTCTGTAGATGTCGAGTCTTTTGATGCCAGAACCCCGACCAAAACGACGGCCGACAATATTGCTGCAGCAGCAATTGCCGGAGTCCATTGTTGAATCGCTGACGAACGCGCACGACGCGAATTTGATCGTCGAGGGCGCTGATGACTAGACACGGATGTGAAGGATATCGCTGGTTAAGTCGGGCATACCTGTCACCTAGTGACGATGGGCTCAATTGCGCGAAGTTCTTGGCGCAATTCCCGCATTTCTCGCAGAATCTTGACAATCACGCTTGGCGAGGACAATGTCGAAACACCCCGGGTTCGTGGGAAATAGTCCACGCCAAACTGGACGATGTGATATCCGAGCTTGTTGGCTCGAATCACTAATTCGGCGTCAATAAATGAACCTTCACTCTTGAGCGAAATGTTTTCAAAAATACGGCCGCGGCACAGCTTGAAGGCAAAGTTGACGTCACGCATTTTGAGACCGAAGAAGATACGCACTAGCGCGTTGTAGAAAAACGAATACACCGTGCGCACATAACCCTCACCTGTTCGGTCGAGTCGGTAAGCGCTAATAATGTCAGATTCGTACTGACGCATGAGGCGGCACGCCTTTTGTAGTTCGACCATATCAAATGGGAGGTCGGCGTCGGTATACAAAACTAAGTCGCCCGACACATTGGCGAAACCTGTTTTTATTGAGCCACCAAGTTTACGATTCTTGGGATGATGAACAACTCGAACTCGGGGATCGTTCGCAGCGGCCTCATCGGCTAACTGCGGAGTTGAGTCGGTCGATGCATCATCAATTATCAAAATTTCGTAATCAGCAATTTCTCCAACATTGATTAAAGAATGTCCAGCTTCATGCGCCGCCGACAACGTGCGGCCGATGTATTCCTCTTCGTTCCACATAGGGAAGAAGAAGGAGAGTTTCTGGAAATGGGGAATCGCCGATTCTGTGGCCACAACTGCAAGTTATCGCCTATTTGCATTGCCTGTACTTCGGGTAACTTGGCAAGGTGAGCGAAATCAACCATCAGGATTATCCAGGGCATCGTTCTCATAATTTGCCGACCCAAACATTGGCCTTCACTTTTTTGCCTGAAGCGGACCAGCAGTACCGTCTGACTCCGGCATGGGGCCGAGTTATTGCTCTTGGTTGGTTACTCAATATGTTCGCCCTCATTTGTGTCGGTGCTTCATCGCAAATGATTGGTCGACCCGTGATCTGGCTTGATGATCAACGCTGGAACGCGGTGGCCTTGACCCTTCTCGTCCTGGCTGCCTGCCTGCCTTTAATGGCTTCATCTGTATGGTCGCTTTTTCATGGACCGCATGTCTGCTATATCTCAATCGTTCCCACGATCAGTCTCGTCACTCTTGCTGCAATAGACCGCCACAACTCACCGGGCAGTGCGCTTGTCACGCTGGTTCTTGCTATTGCTGGTGGGTGTTTGGTGGCTGGATCAATTGCTGGTCGCTATCGACTCAGCGATTCTTCAAGGGCAATCACTGCGTCTAACTGACTGCCAACCTCTGGACCAGCTCCTGGTCGATGTTTGCGAACATGCGTAAGTGCATCGTTAAGTGGCATACCCGCAAGTTGACAAACAGCAACCGCCAACGTCCCTGCCCGTCCAATGCCAGCCGCGCAATGCACGACAACCGACTCGCCACAATTCAGCCGATCAAACACCCCTTGATAGAGGGGCCAAATCTCGGCGAACGGCGGCGACGATAAATCGTAGATGGGGTACCACGTAGCGCGATCAGTCGACCGTAGCCACGAGACATAACTGTCGTAACGTTCTCGCAATTCGCGTTCGTGAACTAAACACACCACATGGTCGGCATTCACGCTCGTCAAAACTCGTTCGGGATCAGGTCCGATGAAATGTTTGCCACACAACCACAACTGGCCAGTGAGCGTTGGTATCGGAATCTCATGTATGCCGCCATCGATATTCATGCACTACCCACGATATGCCACCTAATAGTCCCCCGACTCGGGTGGGCTGAACCGATAGCGTCAGAACTTATGTCGGCCAAGGTCCTTACATCTCTTCCCATCGGCGAACGAGTCGGAATCGCTTTCTCGGGCGGACTCGATACTTCAGCTGCCGTGGCATGGATGCGCGCCAAGGGTGC
>Ga0114966_10002209_pt1 | contig 17519 bp, 16 predicted proteins | sample M_130207_XF_Meta_FD_87029 | JGI IMG/M metagenome (GOLD analysis project Ga0114966, IMG submission 87029) | Freshwater microbial communities from Lake Montjoie, Canada to study carbon cycling - M_130207_XF_MetaG | ecosystem: Environmental > Aquatic > Freshwater > Lake | place: Lake Montjoie...
CGCGCGACGATTGGGAATTCAGGCAACATGTCATCGCCGACGAATGGGTGGGCGCCGCCGGTTCCGGCATGGGCCGCGCCGAGCTCTTCTTTCGCGGCGCGCTGTTCCGCACGCAACAGATGGCGGGCGCCATGGAACGCGTGCTCGAGCTGACCGTTGCCTACGCGCAGGAGCGCATACAGTTCGGCAAAGCCATCGGCAAGTTCCAGGCCGTGCAACAGCAGATCGCGGCGCTGGCGTCGCAGGTCGCCGCCGGCAGTGCAGTGGCGCAGGCCGCCGCCGAAGCGAATTCTGCACGACTTGCGCGATTCGAAATTGCAGCGGCGAAGGCGCGCATCGGTGAGGCAGTGGCCGTGGTGGCGGGCGTTGCGCACCAGGTGCATGCCGCGATGGGCTTCACGCACGAACACTCACTGCACCGCAGCACCCGCCGCCTGTGGGCATGGCGCGATGAATTCGGGACCGAGTCGGAATGGCAGGCGTGGGTCGGTGCGGTCGCCGTTCAGCTTGGCGGTGATGCGCTCTGGCCATACGTTGTCGCCGCGCGCAAGCCCGATATCGGCGCGGCTCTGCCATAAACACGGTGCCGGAACGGCACGCCAACACCAGGAGGAAGAATCGCAATGAACGCTACTGCGCCCCACGGACCCCTTGACGCAATACGCGTCCTGGATTTCACCAACATGCTGTCCGGCCCGTACTGCACGCGGCTGCTCGCCGATCTCGGCGCGGAAGTCATCAAGGTCGAGCCGCCGGCCGGCGACCACAACCGCAGCCGGCGCCCGGTGCGCAACGGCTTCAGCAGCTTTTTCGGGCATCTCAACTGCGGCAAGAAAAGCATCGTGCTCGATCTGAAGACCGCGGCGGGCCGCGACGCGGCGGCAGGGCTTGCTGCGAAGTCCGACATCATCGTTGAAAACTGGCGGCCGGGCGTCGCCGACCGTTTGGGTGTCGGCTATGCGCGTATCGCACAGACGAATGCCGGCGTCATCTATTGTTCGATTTCCGGCTTCGGCCAGACCGGCCCCAACTCGCAGCGCCCCGCGTACGCGCCTATCGTGCACGCTGCAAGCGGGTTCGATCTCGCGCAGGTCGATTACCAGGGCGGCGGCCGGCCCGCGAACACGGCGACGTTCATTGCGGATGTATTCGGCGGCATGTCCGCGTTCGGCGCGGTGCAGACGGCGTTATACAACCGCAAGCAAACCGGCAAGGGCCAGTACATCGATGTCGCCCTGATGGACGCGATGCTCAACCTTCTTGTTTACGAATGCCAGGAAGCGCAGGCGCCGACCAACGAAAAGATCCGCGTCTATCAGCCGCTCAAGACGCGCGACGGTTATGTCGTGGCTGCCCCCACGAGCCAGAAGAATTTCGAGCAACTTGCGCGTACCGTCGGTCATCCCGAGTGGATACAGGATCCGCGGTTCGCGAAGACCCGCACGCGCGAAGCCAACTGGTCGGAGCTGATGGGCGTGATCGAAGAGTGGACGCAAACCCGCTCGGCAGAAGAATGCGAAAGCGCGCTGCTGGCGGGCGGCGTGCCGTGCACTCGTTACCGTACGGTCGACGAAGCGATGAACGACGCGCAGATGCAGGCGCGCGGCGGCATGACGCGCGTGAAGGACCGTGTCGGCGAATACTGGGTGCCCAACGCTCCGTTCCAGATGCCGGGGATGAATACAGCGCCGCGGCCGCACGTGCCGGAGCTCGGTGAGAGCACCGTGGAGGTCCTCGTTGAACTGCTGGGCTATACGCCACAACAAGCGCGCGCATGTTCGGGCGACGCGGTGCCTGCCCACTGAAACCATTAAACCCTGAGGAGAAATGACAATGACTGCAGAAACACTGGTCCTGTTCAACGTCGACGCGCACGGTGTCGCGACCATTACACTCAACCGGCCCGAGAAGTACAACGCTTTCACGAAGGACATGATCGTGCGCTGGGGGGCGCTGCTCGAACAATGCGAAAGCGATCCGAAGATCAGGGTCGTCGTGCTCACGGGCGCCGGCAAGGCGTTCTGTTCGGGAGGCGACATCAGCGTGCAGAAAGAGCGCGCGAACAACGATGCCCTCGAGCGCAAGGATTTCCTGTGGCGGCATGTGCATAAAATCGCTTTCATCATGGAGCGCATGGACAAACCGACGATCGCCGCGATCAACGGCACCGCGCGCGGCGCGGGGCTCGATATGGCACTGATGTGCGATCTGCGCCTGATGGCGGACTCGGCAATGGTTGCTGAAAGCTATATCAACGTGGGGTTGATCGCGGGCGACGGCGGCACTTATTACCTGCCGCGCATCATCGGCACGCCGCGCGCGCTGGAGCTGTTCTGGACCGGGCGTGCGATAGGTTCCGAGGAAGCGCTGCGTATCGGGCTCGTGAACAACGTGGCCGCCCCGGACCAGCTCATGGCCGCGACCTACGAACTCGCGCGCGCGATCGCGAGCCAGCCGTTCGAAGCGGTGCGCGCATACAAGCGTTCCGTTTACCAGGGCCTCAGCATGCCGCTTGCCGCGCATCTCGACATGGTGTCTTCGCATACTTCCATCCTGCGTGATACGCCGGACCACCGCGCGAGGGTAGCGGCGTTTCTCGAACGCAAGCGGCCCGCGAAATGACGGCGCACCGGCGTTGACATGGTTTCGATGCGAGCGTATCGTTTATTTGAACGCCGTTCAGTATATTGAACGCTTGGGCAAGGGCAGGCCGGGTCCAGGCGCAAGGCGGTGGCCGCGATCGCTGCAGATCGTGTGTGCAAGATCCATGAGGAGTTCCAGTGTCGTCCGCAAGTGCCGCACCTAACGCCGGGATGAACCGCAAGCCATCCCTGCTATTTACGCCGCTGGAGATCCGCGGCGTTAAATTGCGCAATCGCATTGTCGTCTCGCCCATGGCGCAGTACTCGGCGCGCGACGGGTTCGTCACCGATTGGCATTTCGCCCATTTTGCGAAGTTCGCGATGGGCGGCGCCGGCATTGTCTTCACCGAGGCCACCAAGGTCGAGCGGCGCGGGCTGGGCACGGTGGGCGACATGGGCATCTGGAAAGATGAGCACATAGAACCGCTGCGGCGCATCAGCACTTTCATCAAATCGCAGGGCGCGGTAGCGGCAATCCAGCTTAATCACGCCGGCCGCAAAGCCGGAACATACAAGCCGTGGGCCGGCTTTGGCCCGCTCGACCGCAGCGTGCCCGTTGAAGGCGAAGCGCACTGGCCCGTCATCGGTCCGAGCGCGGTCGAATATCTCGAAGGCTGGCCGCTGCCGCGCGCCATGACCAAGGCGGACATCCAGGAGGTGCAGGCCAACTGGGTGAAAGCGGCGCAGCGCGCGCTGCAGGCGGGCTTCGACATCGTCGAAGTACACGGCGCACACGGTTATCTGATACACGAATTTCTGTCGCCCGCCTCGAACCAACGCACGGATGAGTACGGCGGCAGCCTGCAAAACCGCATGCGCTTCGCGCTCGAAGTTACCGCGGCGGTGCGGGCGGTCTGGCCGCAGGACAAGCCGCTGTTCTTTCGCGTGTCCGCGGTGGACGAGGGCGGCTGGACGCTCGACGATACGGTGGTGCTCGCGCGCGAGCTGAAGGCGCTCGGCGTCGACGTTGTCGACTGCTCGGCGAGCGGCATCGCCATACGCTCGCCCACCGCGAGCCGGGTTGCCCCCAAGCTCGGTTTTCAGGTGCCGTACGCTGAACGCGTGCGCAAGGATGCGGGTCTCATGACGATGGCGGTGGGCCTGATCGTGCACGCCAGGCAAGCCGAGGAAATTCTCGCGCAGGGCCAGGCCGACCTGATTGCCGTGGGGCGTGAGATCCTCTACGACCCGTTCTGGCCCGCGCACGCCGCGCGCACGCTGGAACACGATACGGAATACAACACGTTGCCGGTGCAATACGGTTGGTGGCTCGACCGTCGCAGAAAAACCGGCTACGTCGAAGAATAAAGCGGTCGCGAGAGGCGCTTCAAAATGACACGCGACAACAAGAAAGTGACCGCAATCATGATTGACTGTTTGATTGTCGCGCCCGCTGGCGCATAAGCGACCGGCACGTCATCGTTGCATGGGTGCCCGGATTCCGGGTGGTCTGCATAGCAAGGGGACGGGGCGGCGCATGGAGGAGCAAATGAAGTCGGCAGCACTGGTATGTTTGGCATTGGCGGCAGGCGCGCCGTTTGCGGCGATTGCACAGGAATTCCCGGTGCGCCCGCTGCGGCTGATCATTCCTTATCCACCCGGCGGCGGCACCGATCTCATCGGACGCATCGTCGCCAAGCGGGTGGGCGACAGACTCGGTCAAACAGTCGTGGTAGACAACCGCGCGGGCGGCAATGGCGCGATAGGCGCGGCGGCGGCGGCCAGTGGGGCACCGGACGGCCACACCCTGCTCATGATCATTTCGACGCATACCGTGCTGCCCAGCCTGCAGAAGCTTTCGTACGATCTCGTGAAGGACTTTACGGCGGTTACGCACATAGCCGATCTGCCCAACGTGCTGGGCGTACGCAATGCGCTGCCCGTAACGTCGGTCGCGGAACTGATTGCGCTCGCCCGCAAAAACCCGGGGCAGCTCACGTATGCCGGGGCTGGGATGGGCGGGCCGTCCCATTTATCGGCCGCGCTCTTCAATCACATGACGGGCACGCGGATGCTGCATGTGCCATACAAGGGTACCGGGCCCGCGACCATCGACCTGCTCGGCGGTCAGGTCGATCTGATGTTCTCGACGTCCCCCGGCATCATTCCCCACATGCGCTCAGGGAAGCTGCGGGCGCTGGCGGTTACGGACAGCAAGCGTTCGCCGGCTTTGCCCGAGCTGCCGACCATCGACGAAGCGGGCGTCAAAGGCTATGTATTCGTCTCCTGGTACGGCATGGTGGTGCGCGCGGGCACGCCGGTCAGGATAATCGACCGCCTGCACGCTGAAAACACGGCGGTGTTGCAGATGCCCGAGGTGCGCCAGCTGCTCGAGGATCAGGGCGGGCAGATCACGGGACGTGGTCCCGCCGAGTTCGCGGCGTATTTGCGCACGGAAATCAAGCGCTGGGCCGAGATCATCGCGGTAACCAACATCAAAGCCGAATAGCGGGCCAGCTCATGCCGTCTCTGCCGGATCATTCTTCATAAAGGACCGCGCCATGTCAGCGCCCAGGACCATGCTGCAAAAAGTGATCGACCTGCACACCGTCGAGCAACGCGCAGGCGAGCTCCTGCTGTACGTCGATTACAACGTCGTTCACGAGGGGCCGTTCTACGCCTTCGACGGACTCGCCCGCGAAGGGCGCGCTGTCATGCGCCCCGCGCAAACCCTGGGCTTCGCCGATCACTACGTGCCGACCGTCGGACGCGAACTCGGCAGCGCCGGCATCGCCGATCCCGAAGCGCGCGGCATGGTCGAGCGCCTGCAGGCGAACGCCGAACGTACCGGCATCGTGCACTTTGGCATTTCCCACCCCCAACAGGGCATCATGCATGTCGTGTTCCCCGAACTCGGCATGGCGCATCCGGGTATGTTGATTGTGGGGTCGGACTCGCATACCTGCACCAACGGCGCATTCGGCGCGCTCGCGTTCGGCGTCGGCGCGTCCCAGATCAAGCACGTGCTGGCGACGCAGACGCTGTGGTTTCGCCAGCCGCGCGCGTTGCGCATCAGCGTGGATGGGAGCCTGCGCCCGGGTGTCGGCGCAAAAGACCTCGCACTCGCCATCATTGTGCGCATAGGCATGGCGGGCGGCAGCGGTGCGGCGATTGAGTATGCGGGCAGCGCGGTGCGTGCGCTGCCGATGGAAGCGCGCATGACGCTGTGCAATATGACGATCGAAGCCGGCGCCCGCGCGGGCCTCATAGCCCCTGATGAAACGACGTTCGCGTATTTACGCGGGCGGCCCCATGCGCCGCAGGGCGCAGCCTGGCCTGAAGCGCGCGCATTCTGGCAAACGATGTCGACGGACGAGGGAGCCAGCTTCGAATCGGAAGTGGTTATCGACGGGTCGCAGGTGCAGCCGATGGTGACGTGGGGTACATCGCAGGACGAGGCGTGCGCCGTCTCGGACGTGATTCCGGATCCGTGCGCGATGACCGATCCCGCCCGCCGCACGCGCGCCGAGCACGCGCTCGCGTACATGGGACTCGCGCCGGGAACGGCGATGAAAGACATCGCGATCGACCGTGTCTTCATCGGCTCGTGCACGAATGCACGCCTCGATGATCTGCGCGACGCCGCGCGCGTCGTGCGCGGGCAGCAGGCGCGCATTCCGGCCATCGTCGTGCCCGGTTCGATGACCGTAAAACGTGCCGCGGAGGCCGAGGGTCTGCATGATGTGTTCCGCAGCGCGGGTTTCGAATGGCGTGAGCCCGGCTGCTCGATGTGCACCGGTGCAAACGGCGACCTCGTGCCCGCAGGCGAACGCTGCGCGTCAACCTCGAACCGTAATATGGAAGGGCGGCAGGGCAAGGGCAGCCGCACGCACCTGGTGAGCCCGGCGATGGCAGCGGCGACGGCGATCACCGGCCGCCTGGCCGACGTGCGCGAAATGGCGGGAGCGTAACGATCGAAACTTTCACGACACTCACGGCAGTCGCGGCGCCTTATTGTCATGCCGACGTGGACACCGATGAACTGATACCGCACCGCTTTCTGCGCAAGCCGTTGTCCGCGGGCTACGGCAATTTTCTGTTCCGCGACAAGCGCTACGCTGCCGGCGACCGCGAAGACGCCGGCTTCATTTTGAACCAGCCGCCATACCGACGCGCGCAAGTACTGGTGGCCGGCCGTAACTTCGGCTGCGGCTCGACGCGCGAAGGCGCGGTCTACGCGTTGCGCGACTTCGGTATCCGCTGCGTGATTGCGCCGAGCTTCGCCGACATCTTCACCGGCAATTGCGTGCAGAACGGCGTGCTCCCTGTCGTGCTGCCCGAGCCCGCCATCGCAGCTCTGTGCACGCTGCTAGAGCAGCAACCCGGCTCGCAAGTAACAATCGACCTCGCGCTCCAGACCGTCAGATACCCGGACGGCACGTTGCGCGGCTTCGAAATCGAACCGTCGCGCAAGGCGCAGCTCCTCGAGGGACTGGACGAAATCGGCATCACGTTGAAATATGCCGCAGCGATTGCGCGCTTCGAAAACCGTTATCGCACCCAACTGCCGTGGCTCGCGCCCGTCAAGGCCGCTTGATGCAGACCGCGATGGCTTCCACGCCCGGCATGCGCAGGGGTCGCCTGCGCAGGCAGACTGTCTGTGCATTCGCGGCAGGCCACGCCTGGCAGTCGAGCGCATCAACCAGGAAGTTGTGCGCATCATGCAGGACCGGGATATGGAGGAGAAGCTGCGTACCGAAGGCATCGCGCCCGCGGCAGGTACGCCGGAGGCTTTTCTTTAACAGATGAAAAACGAGATCCAGACCTCGCGCGCGGTCGTCGCGAAGGCCGGGATCAAAAGCGAATGAATCGCATGGGTACAGGGTTGGACACCGTGCGTGTGCGTACAAACACGCAACCAGAGGGAAGATAAAGGCAATCATGATTAACCGGCATATATATGTATTTCTGCAATTGAGCGTGGCGCTGTGGGTAGCTACGTTGACGGGGCATGTGCTGGCGCAAAACTATCCGTCCAAAACCGTGCGCATATTCGTTGGTTTTGCCGCCGGCGGGGGCACGGACACGGCGGCGCGCATGGTCGCCCAGAAACTGTCCGAAAGTCTGGGACAGCCCGTCGTCGTCGAGAACCGGCCTGGCTCGGGCGGGATCATCGCCACCGATATGGTCGCGAAATCCGCATCCGACGGCTATTCATTGCTCATGATGGCCGCCGCGGACAGCATCCAGCCTGCGATGCGGCGCAAGATGCCGTACGAACTGCCGCGGGATTTCTCGCCCATTTCGCTGGTGGTCACCGGTGCCTTCGTGCTCGTTATCCACCCGTCGGTGCCGGCGCACAATGTGAGGGAACTGGTGGCGATCGGCAAAAGCCGGCCCGGTCAGCTCAACTATGCGACTTCCGGCATCGGCAGCTCCGCGCACCTTGCCGCGGAACTCTTTAATTCGCTCGCGAATATCAAGACGGCGCACATCCCTTACAAAGGGGTTTCGCAGGGCGTGGTCGGGGTCGCCGCGGGCGAGGCCGACATGATCTTCGCCAGCGTCACCGCGGCGCAGGCGCTGATAGACGCGGGACGCCTGCGGCCGATCGCGATCAGCACGGCCAAACGGTCGGCGCTCATGCCTAACATGCCCACGCTACACGAGTCCGGCGTAGCGGGCTACGACCGCACGGGGTGGTACGGAATCATGGGCCCGGCGAACCTGCCGCCGGATGTCGTCGCCAGGCTCAACAGTGCGATCGTCAAGGCTGTCAATACGCCGGAAACGAAAACGGCGTTTTTCAAACAGGGCCTGGAAGCCGAAACCAATTCGCCCGAGCAATTTACCGAAATGATACGGCGCGAAGTCGACCAGAACATCAAACTTGCGCGCGCCGCGGGCATCAAGGCCGAGTAGGCCATGCACAGTATCTGGTGCTAATTTGGACGAACCCCTGACACGGGGGCGGCGGCAAGTATTTAACGTATACCGATATAACCGTATAAACCGGGGAGTACAACAAGCATGCACAAACACATAATCGGTATCCTGTGCGCGACCCTGGTCGGGTGCGCAATCGCAGCACCTGGCCACGCGCAGAGCTACCCCTCGCGGCCCATAAGAGTGCTGGTGCCCTTTGCACCGGGCGGCGGTACCGACCTGGTCGCACGCGCCGTCGCGGCGAAAATGAGCGACAGCTTTGGCACGTCGGTGGTTGTCGACAACCGCCCCGGCGGCAACGCGAACATTGGCAACGAGCTTGCAGCACGCGCACTACCGGACGGTTACACCTTGCTGATGACGTCGAGCGCACTCACGATCAATCCCAACCTCTACAAGAAACTGCCGTACGATCCAGTCAGGGATTTCGCGCCCATCAGTCTCGCTACCAACGTGCCCTACATGCTCGCGGCGCATCCGTCATTGGGCGTGAATACGCTGCAGGAATTTTTAACGCTCGCGCGTGCCAAGACCACGCCCATCAGCTTCGGTTCGGCCGGCTTAGGCAACGGCACGCACCTTTCCATGGAGTTGCTGATGTTAGTTGCCAAGATCGACATCGTGCATGTGCCGTACAAGGGCACGGGGCAGGCGCTGACGGACCTGCTCGGCAACCAGATACAGGTGTATTGGGCGACGATGCCGCCTACGCTGCCCCATGTCCGCAGCGGACGGTTGAAGGGTTTGGCGGTCGGCAGTCTCAAGCGCACCAAAGCGGCCCCTGAGCTGCCGACGGTCTCTGAGCTCGGCTACCCCGGCTTCGAAGCGGGGTCGTGGTTCGGCATGCTCGCTCCTGCCGGCACGCCCAAGTCCGTTGTCGCGCGGCTCAATAAAGAGGTGGTCGCCGCGCTCGCCGCCCCCGAATTGAACGAGCGTCTTTCGGCCGAAGGCGCCGAGCCGGCGGCCAACACGCCCGAGGAGTTCGCGGCATTCATCAAGAACGAGCTTGTGAAATGGGCCAAGGTCACGAAAGCCGCCCGGATAGCGGCGCAATAACGCAAAGGGCGGAAGTGGGCGCATGGCTATGAACAAACGGCAAGGTCCGCTGGCGGGGATACGCGTGGTCGACCTGACGCTGATGCTGCTGGGTCCGTATGCGACCCAGGTGCTGGCCGGGTTCGGCGCGGACGTCGTGAAAGTGGAACCGGCGGTCGGCGATGGCCGGCGCTCCCTGGGGCCGGCGCGGCATGCGGGCATGGCCTCGCAGTTTCTGAACATGAACCGCGGCAAGCGCAGCATCGTCATCGACCTCAAGCAACCGCGGGGCAGGGAAGTGCTGCTCGCGCTCTGCAGGAACGCGGATGTGCTCGTTCACAATAGCCGCCGGGCGGCGATGGCGCGGCTGGGCCTGAGCTACGAGGATGTGTCGCGCGTCAACCCGCGTATCGTCTACTGCGCCGCAGTCGGCTTCGGCGAAAACGGTCCGTATGCCAGCAAGCCTGCCTACGACGACATGATCCAGGGGCTCTGCGCCGTGCCGGCGCTGCAGGCGCGGCTTACCGGCACGGCCCACTATGCGCCATTCAATCTGTCTGACCGCATCTGCGGGATGGTCTTCACGCAGACCATACTCGCGGCCCTGCTGTGTCGGGAGCGCACCGGGGTCGGCCAGTCGGTCGAGCTGCCGATGTTCGAGACAATGGCCGAGTTCGTGTTGTCCGAACACATGTGGGGGCAAACATTCGTGCCGCCGATCGACGGCATGGGAGCGTCCAGGTTATTCGAGCGCAAACCGTCGCCTACCCGGGACGGGCATCTCTGCTTCTGGATCGGCACCGATGCGCAGTGCGCGAGTTTGTTCGACGCGATCTGCATGCCGGAGCTGAAAGCCGACGTGCGCTTCAGGGAACGCGCGCAGCGCAACCGCAATCTGGTGGATTTCTTTGCGTTGGTAAATGGTGTCCTGGCGACGAAAACGACGGCCGAATGGATGAAAAGGTTCGAAGCGCACGACATTCCGGTGATGCCGCTGCACTCGCTGGAAAGTCTAATGCAGGACGAGCATCTGAAGGCGGTCGGTTTTTTTAAGCACACCGGGCATCCGTCTGAAGGCGCGATGATGAATACTGCTCTCCCATCCAAATGGTCCGCCACTCAGCCGCCGGATCCGGTGCCCGCACCGCGCCTGGGCGAACACACGGTCGACGTTCTGCGCGAGGCAGGTTTCGACCCATCGGAGATTGATTCCCTGGCAGCCGCGGGCATAGTGACATGCGGAAAATAGCGCTGATCAAAAGCTAATCGCGCAAGAATATACAGTTTTTGTCGGCGACTTTGGCCAGCCAAGCGTCTGCTACAATGTTCATCGTGAATCGTCGCCTGTTGCCGATTGTAGTAACTCCTCGCTCGAAACGCCGGCTGGAAACGGCTGTGCCGGTCCGACTGCGGGCACCATCGTCCCGCCTGCACGTCGCGTCCTGCACAGGCGTCGCGACGATGGTAAGCTTGTCGGCGTAGACCTGAACCGGACATCCCTGATCGCATGATTGTTTTCAACCTGACGTGCAGCAACGACCATAGCTTCGAAGGCTGGTTTTCTTCGGCGGCTGATTTCGATCGTCAGCAGCAGAAAACCCAGCTCAACTGCCCGTTGTGCGGCAGCACCGATGTCAACAAAGGCTTGCACGCTCCGTACATCAACAGCGGCAGCGCGCCCCAATTGCCGAAGCGCAAAGAAGCGCCCCGCGACGCGTCCGGGCAATACATCAATATCGCCGATGAGGTGACCAAGGCCATCGAGCTTCTGCTTGCAAACACCGAAGACGTCGGCAATGAATTCCCGGAAGAAGCGCGCAAGATTCATTATCAGGAAGCGCCCGAGCGCAAAATCCGCGGCAATGCGTCGCGCGAGGAAGTCGAGGAGATGCGCGAGGAGGGCATCGAGGTCGTCGCAGTCCCGGTGCCGCGGCATTTGCTCGACAAGCCGCACTAAAGTCCGCTTCACGCCCGTATCGCGGCGTTCGTTCGTCTGCTGCCCGCGGGCTTAACCTGCAATCAGGAGGCCATCTGTACAAACACATTCTGCTGCCGACCGACGGCTCCAAGCTCGCCGGCAAAGCGGTGAAGCAGGGCATCATGCTCGCCAGGGCCATCAAGGCCAAAGTCACCACCATCAACGTCACCCCGGAATTCCAGATGGTGATCGACGAAGGTTTCGTCCTGCCGAACGCTTATGCGCTGAAAAAACGTTTTGAAGACGCGACGGCCAAACACGCGAAAAAAATCGTCGCGACCGTCAAAGCAGGCGCGCGGTCCGCCGGCGTCAATTGTGATGCCGCCATCGTCAGCAGCAGCCGGCCTTATGAGGCGATCATGCGGCAGGCGAAAAAAGCAAAATGCGATCTGATCATCATGGCTTCGCATGGACGCAAAGGCCTGAAAGGGCTGCTGCTGGGCAGCGAGACCGCCAAAGTCCTGACCCATTCGAAGATACCGGTGCTGGTCGTGCGCTGAGCCGCGGCTGGCGCCTGAATTCCCCTTTTGAAGCATGACCTGCACGCGCTGCTGAGTCCGGCGTCTATCGCCATCATCGGCGCTTCATCGGACTTTGCCAAAGTCAACGGCCGGCCGCTGAAGCACCTCATGGAAAAGGGCTACGCGGGAAAAATCTATCCGGTAAACCCGAAGTATCAATCCATCAAAGGCATTGCCTGCTATCCCGCCGTGGCGGATATTCCAGGTCCGGTCGATCTGGCTATCGTTGCGGTGCCGGCCAAGGCCGTCGCATTGGTATTACGCGAGTTGGGCGCGTGCGGCGTCAAATCAGTCATCGTGTTCAGTTCCGGTTTCGCCGAAATCGGCGCAGACGGACGCGATCTCGAAACCGAAATCACTTTGGTCGCGCGCGAATCCGGCATGCGGCTGTGCGGGCCGAACTGCCTGGGATTGATCAACGCCTTCGAGCGCGTGATTGCGACGTTCGGCCAGTACGCCGATGGCGCGACGCCGCCAGGGCCGGTCGGTTTCGTCACGCAGTCCGGCGCATTCGGCACCGCCATCGCCGCGCTGGCACGGCGGCGTGAACTCGGTCTGGGTTATTTCGTGAATACCGGCAACGAAAGCGACGTCACCTTTGCGCAGGTCATGCGCGAAGTGCTGGCCGATCCGCGCATTAAAGTCGGCGCCGGCTACATCGAAGGCCTGCGCGACGGCGCGGAAATGATCGCGCTTGCTGAATCCGCGCTGGCCGCCGGCAAGCCTCTGGTATTGGCCAAGGTGGGCAAGAGCAGTTCGGGCGCGCGTGCCGCCGCTTCGCATACCGGATCGCTGGCGGGTGCCGATGCGGTCTTCGACGGCGTGATCCGTCAGTTCGGCATCATTCGCGCACGTAATGAAGAGCACATGCTCGACATGGTCGAGGGATTTGCATACTGCGGCCTGCCGCAGGGTTGCGGCCTCGGCATCGTTACGCAATCGGGCGGTGCCGGTGTATTGATAGCGGATCGCGCCGAGGAACTTGGATTGACGGTGCCGGTGCTGGGAACAGCCACGCAACGTGCCTTGCAACAAACTATTCCGGGTTTTGGCGCAAGCGGCAATCCGGTCGACGTCACCGGCCAGTTCCTGGCCGATCCGGCACTGTTGCGGGAAAGCGTAAAAATCGTGATGGCCGATCCGCAGGTGCACGTGGGAATAGTGTGGTTGCAGTTGATGGATGCTTACGTCGATGTCCTCATCGCCATCTTCGAGGAGATCAAGGCGCAGGTCGACAAGCCATTCGTCGTCTGCTGGGTCGCCGCCTCCGATAAGGCCTTGCAGGCACTGCGCTCGCGCGGCATTGCGGTGTTGCGCGGAGCCGAGCCCGCGGTGGACGCGGTTGCGGCACTCGTGCGCTACGCGGCCATGCGCAAGGCGTGGCAGGCGGATGCAAAAGCCCGCGCCGATTTGCAATCGCAACAACTCAGTTTGCTGGCAACTTCAACTTCAGGGCCGGTCTCTTCGCTTGAAGCGGCGCAACTGCTGCGCCAATGCGGCGTTTCATTGGCGGAAACACGGTTTGCGAAGAATTCCACCGAAGCTGTGGCCTGCGCCGATGCGTTGGGCTATCCAGTCGCATTAAAAATTGAATCACGGGAAATACTACACAAAACCGAGGCGGGCGGCGTGCTGCTGAATCTCGCTGATGGCGCGGCAGTAGCCGCTGCGTTTACGCAGGTAGGCGTAAACGCACGACGGCATAGTCCTGAGGCGAGCGTCAGTGGTGTGCTCGTGCAGCAGATGGCAGCAGACGGTGTCGACATGGCGGTGGGGCTGCACCATGACCCGGCGTACGGGATGGTGGTGATGGTGGGTCTAGGCGGCATCCATGTCGAAGTGCTCAAGGACGTGGTTTTTCGCAAGGTGCCGGTAACGACGGCGGAAGCTGGGAGCATGCTCGACGAATTGAGAGCGAAAGCCATCCTGAATGGCGTGCGCGGCAGCCCTGCGGTAGATCGCGCGGCATTGACGCGCCTGATCAGCTCGGTGTCGCAATTTGGCATCGCGACCGATGGGCGGCTGGCCGAACTCGATTTGAACCCAGTGCGTGCCGGACCTGATGGCGCAATCGCCGTGGACTGGCTGATGATATGTCGATGAAAAAACTGGTGCACGACTGCGAATCGATCAGTTGGATCGTTCGCTGCGCATTGCTTTCCGCAGCCATGCTGGCGGGCGAGGCCGTGGCGCAAATGCACGCCGTGCCCATTACCGAAGCCACCAAGGCTTACGCGATGGACGGCTATCGCGTGCTGCCGCCGCCGGGCAAAAACTGGTTTGAAATGCAGCGCAACCGCGAGCTGGCGTTGTTTGGCAAAAGACTGGACTCAACGACGCATTCGTTCGGCGCGACTGCTGCATCGGGGCTTGTCGATGACAAATTCGAAACGCGCGAAAAATTTCAGGAATATGTGAACAAGCTGCGGACGGCGGAATTGGATGCCAAGCGTTTCCGCGTCATCGAGTTCGAATCCGCGGTGGATGATACTTTTCCCGCATGGTGCGTACGTTACCGCCTGAAGCACACGGACCGCGATGCAGCCCTTGCCCGCAATCGAACCCTGCTCACCGAAGATATCGGCGTCACCTGCCTGCATCCGAACAAAAGCAACCTCATCGTCGATGTCGGTTACTCGGAGCGCGGCCGTCCGGCCGAACTCAGTGCTGAGCTCAGCGCCGAGTTGCGCAAGGAAGGCGAACGGTTTATGCGCAGCCTGGAATTCATCCGGCCTTGACCATGACAGTTACTATAAAGGATGTGCAGGGTGCGGCCGCCGCGCTGGGCGATCGTGATGCTGCTGGAAATCGAAAAAACCGTCGTCGAAGGCGCGGGAGCGGCAGGTCTTGCCGCTTTGCTCGCTTATCCGCAACGCTTCAAAGGCAAACAAGTCGGCCTGATACTGTGCGGCGGCACTATCGATTTACTGATGTTGGCTGAGATCATCGAACGCGGCATGATGCGGTCAGGACGGCTGACGCGCCTGCTGGTCGAAGTCAGCGATCTGCCGGGGTCGCTGGCCAAAGTTACCGCTTGCATGGCAACGGCCAACGCGAACATCGTGGATGTCTATCACCAGCGCAGGTTTACCCATTTACCGCTGCAGTCCACGGCCGTCAAATTCGTGGTCCAGACGCGCGATCACGCGCACGCGGACGAAATCATTGTCGCACTGACGGCGGCGGGATTCCCGGCGCGCCTCAATAACGGCGACTGGTAGCGCCGCGGAAACGGGCCCAGTCTATTCGACCTTGATGCCCGCAGTCTTGATGACTTTTTTCCAGCGCTCAGATTCCACGCGCATGAATTTCGTCAGTTCTTCGGGCGTGCTGCTGCGCGGCTCTGCGCCCTGACTGGCAAGACGCTGCGCCATTTCCGGCGACGCCAATATCTGCACCACCTGCTTGTTGAGCTTGACGATGATGTCATGCGGCGTTTTCGCCGGCGCGAACATGCCGTACCAGGTAACGTTTTCGAATCCCGGTACGCCGGCTTCCGCCACGGTCGGAATATCCGGTACCGCAGGGGAGCGTTGCACACTGCCGACAGCAAGGCCCTTCAGCTTGCCGCTGGCGACCAGCGGGATCACCGACGGCATGCTGTTGAACATCACTTGCACCTGCCCACCCAGCAAGTCCGTAATCGCCGGGCCGGTGCCCTTGTACGGCACGTGCACGATATCGATGCCGGTCAGCGCCTTCAACAATTCCATGCCCATGTGATTCGGCGAACCTATGCCTACCGACGCATAGTTCAATTGTCCCGGCCGCGCCTTGGCGAGCGCTACTAGCTCCTTCACGGAATTTACGGGAACGGCGGGATGCACCACCAGGATCTGCGGGTTCAAAACCAGCAGGCTCACCGGAGCGAAATCTTTTACCGCGTCGTAAGGCAGCTTGCTGTTGAGCGCCGGATTGATCGTGAGGCCTGCCGACGTCCCGAACAGCAGCGTGTAGCCATCGGGCACTGCTTTGGCGGCGATATCCGTGCCGATGACGCCGCCCGCGCCGGCACGGTTATCGATGACTATCTGCTGGCCCCATGCTTCGGTCAGCTTGGCGCCGATGGCACGCGCGACGACGTCCGTCGGACCGCCCGGCGGATAGGTGACTACCCAGCGGATGGGGCGTATCGGGTAGGTTTGCGCCGGTGCGGCACTGGCCATAATCAGCATTGCCGTCAGCAGGCACGTCGTTGCACATCGCATCAGATTTTTCCTTTTCATCGCGTTACTCAAGTCGAATTCCGCTTGTGCGTATGACTTTACCCCAGCGCTCGGTTTCGGCGCGCATATAAGCGGTCAGTTCCTGCGGCGTTGTATTGATGGGCTCAACGCCATTTTGCGCGAACTGGCGTTCGATTGCCGGCGACACCAGGATTTTCACCAGTTCAGCATGCAAACGGTTGACGATGACCGGAGGCGTGCGCCGCGGCAGGAACACGGCATACCACGTAACCAGATCGTAACCCGGCAGCGTCTCCGACATCGTCGGTGTATCGGGTATCGCCGGCGTGCGCTTGGACGCGCCGGTGGCCAGCAATCGCAGGCGTCCGGCCGTGATGTGCGGCTGGACGGTAGGATAGCTGGTGAACATCAATTGAACCTGTCCGGCAATCATATCGGTGAGGGCAGGGGCGGTGCCTTTGTATGGCACATGCAGCATATCGATGTTGGCCGCCTGCTTCAATAATTCCATGCCGAGATGACCGGTGCCGCCAGTTTGCACCGATGCGTAGTTGAGCTGGCCGGGCCGCGCTTTGGCGTAAGCGATCAACTCGGTAACCGTAGTTGCAGGCAGTTTGGCATTGGCCACGAGTACCTGCGGCGACACCACTACCTGCGTCACGGGTGCGAAGTCGCGCATCGCGTCATACGGTAATTTCGGCGTCAGGAGCGGCAGCGTAACAAGTTGCCCTGGCGTGCCGAGCAGCAGTGTATAGCCATCGGCAGGCGCGCGCGCGACGATTTCCGTGGCGATTACGCCGCCTCCGCCGGAGCGGTTGTCGACGATGACCTGTTGACCCAGCGCATCCTGCAATTTGGACGCGAGCGCGCGGCCGACGAGGTCGGTCGGCCCGCCCGGGGTGTAGGGAATGACCATGCGCAGAGGCTTAGACGGATAATTATCGGCGGCCACGGCCATGCATGGCGCAATGGCCATGGCGATGAACGATTGCAGTATGCGCATTTTCCGCCTCCGTGCCCGCCGCTATGCTGCGGATCGGGAAAGCGCCGATGATGCCGTAAAACCGCGCGCAGACCAATAGCAGCGGCGAACCGGCGTAGTTATAATGACGCACGACAAAAGACGCCGCAAAGGCGCACGATTGTGACGCGTACTGATCACCGGAGAGGAAACAATGAATAGATCGACTGGTTCGAAATGCTTGTTCCTGGCGGCGCTGGTCCTCGCCTTGACGCAAGCAACCGCATACGCGCAGGGCCGCTGGGTCAA
>Ga0114966_10002210_pt1 | contig 17515 bp, 19 predicted proteins | sample M_130207_XF_Meta_FD_87029 | JGI IMG/M metagenome (GOLD analysis project Ga0114966, IMG submission 87029) | Freshwater microbial communities from Lake Montjoie, Canada to study carbon cycling - M_130207_XF_MetaG | ecosystem: Environmental > Aquatic > Freshwater > Lake | place: Lake Montjoie...
CACCGGGCACCAAGTCGACGTGTTCCAGCCTCGACAGCTGTCTTTTCAAAGCTAATATCCACTGTTGGAATATTATTCTGAATTTCGAAATTCTTAAGAATTTCAGCGACACCTCTGTCTTGATCTGCAAACGTCCACGTAGAACCACCGGAGAGCCGACTCGAGGAGGTACCGGTAAATCGGGTATCAAGGAATTGATACCCGATTTCTTTGCCGTCAGGGCTTGCTCCATTAATAGGTACATTGTGAGGGGAGGTATTCGCAACTGCACCACCATCAACTCCACCGGTCCCGAGACCTGTAGTATTGTACTTATAACGTAAAGCAAACGCAAGACCAACTGGACCGCTCATCGGCTGCACGCCAACGATTTCATTAGTAATGAGTTCAGGGAAAGTACGACGAATAATTGGAATCAAGATCTTCGGTAAACGAGCATCACCTTGGGCATACGTATCACCAGAAGTGATATTCCCCGGAGGGCCGTATTGGACGCCGCCTGTGGCATTACTGCCAAATGCACCGCCGCCGATGGTGTTACCAGCTTCTCGTAGGCAATACGTTTCTTGGTTCTCAAGAAGCATTGCGGTATTAAGACGCGTGTTTTCGTTTTCGATTGGCGCTACATTCTTGGAAGAATAATCGAGCACAGGGCCCCATTTTTCTAGAAGAGCTGCAGCACGACCTTGATCAATATAAGACTGTTGTGGCTTATTTTGTTTCATTAGATTGTTTGTTCCTTTCTTTGACTTTTTTTCGACCTCATAAATTTACGCTTGTAAATTTAGGATTTTCAAATACAAAAGTTGTATTTCTACCAAATTAATTAAAACTTGCCTAATTCTGACATGTATCGAGCAGTTGTATTATTAGAATTATTATTGCTACGGTTATTAGACCGAGTGTAGTCAACGTCTTCTTCTATAATTACATCTGCTTTACTCAGATTTTTGGAAGCTTCAAATTTTAGCATTTCGAGACGATCTTCATGGCTTTTATCGAAAAGACTTAATGTGTAGTCAATATTCTCGTTGATAAATTTGGGTGTTTTACCTTCGAGAACACGCTTAGCATATTCTTTCTTTTTGCCGGGTAGATTCGAAGTTCTTTGTTCAACAATAAGATTGGCTTGCACAGTTGCAAGGCTCTCTCTTAAAGCAGAATTCTGCCTTCTAGTCGTCTCAAGCTCTCGACGAGCTTCATTTATTTGTTTACTGCCATCCAATACGGCAGACCTAACTGATTTTTTCATTAATGACGAATCAATCGCCAGACTCTCTCTCAAATTATTTAATACAACAGAAGCTTGTCGATTCTGAACAGCTCGAAGAACTTCCTTCTGTGGAATCTTCTCTTCAAGGTATAGCTCAATGTAATCACTAAGCTTGTTGACAATATTATGCTTAAATTTAGATGCTTGCTCAGTAACAATTTTATTGTACCGTTTAATGACTGTTTTAAGCTTTCGTGTATTGTTTAAATCAATTGACTCAACAACACTCTTTAATTTCTTGCCGTGATCATTATCAATAGCAATTAAGAGATCCTTTAATTTATTTGTATACTCAGCATCTTGCATAACAAGTGCTTGCTCAACCTGTAACGAAACCTTTTCATTTACAGATACATCAAATGCATTTTGAATCTCATTAAGAGTGCTCTCTGTTAAGATCCCTTGCGTCGCTTCTTTTAGTTTCTCTTTAATGTTCATAAAATTTGTTTAAATTACTTTTTACTCCCCTTTGATTTTTTCATGAATGCTGGTAATTTTTTTTCCGTTTTTCCAGCTGGCTCATTATCATCAGCTTTCATTTTAGATTTTAATAGCCATGGCGGCATTTTAGACGTCTTTTTGTCGCCAACAACTTTCTTGACTGCTTTCTTAATTTTACTTTTTACCTTTTCGGTGATTATTCGATCAAGCCGAACATTTGCGCGATAATAGTCTTCAGCTACCATGCACTGTATAAAGCTCATTATTAATGCTTTGTTAATCATTGTATATTATTATTTATGTAACTGTTTAAGTTTTTTTATGAATTTGTTTTAATTTTATGTAAAAAGTTCAAAATACATTCTTTCAAATATACTTCCATATCACGTTTTGGTAAATCTTTAATATCATTTGAAAAGGTTTCGTATGTTGCTTCATGTACATTATTATTTTCTAAAACCCATTGCTTTGATTCAAGAATACCATTGACGAATGCTTTTGGAAAAGATGGATCTGCAACACAATCAATTGCTACTAATCTCATTTCTTTCACTACATTGCATCCATTACTTTCAACTAATTGGCCCAATGCTCTTGAACTCATACCTACCTTCACCCCATCATTAATCAATGACCTGACAATTAAGCCGCACGGCGTTGATAATACTTTGCTCTTACCATGAAATATATTTCCATCTTGGGTAATTTCAGTAACAATATGACAGGCTCTCTCTAAATTTACGTCTGCAGTAGTTGGATGGTTTAATTCACCCATTGCTCTTTTCGTCCCTATCATTTCAGTTTTATATCTATCAACTTCTCTAACCATTTCAGACAAAGGATATAATCGATTATTTCGGTTTTTACCTTCTGCCATCATATAAGGCCCTTTAATAAATAAATTAGAAGGTGAGTTCCTATCTTTCTGTTCAAGTATATACTCAAACTGTTCATCGGGCGCAGGTGTTTCAACTATGAGTCTTAGTGACATAAAAATATTTATACTAATTTATCTAATTTTTATATAAATCAATAATAAACTAACTAAATAAATCATCCTCTGTAATAATAATAAATTCGTATCCCTTTAATAAAGCATATTTTTTTGCACTTTCCCATTTGCTGCTATTAACAGCCCACATACTCTGTTCATATATAATGGTTGCGTTCTTTTTCCTGGCTGAGAAAGTTGGAGGAACAGTTTGTTTTTTTGGTTTAATCTCAACCAAATATTTTTTAATTTTTGTACCTTCTTTTAAAACAACCCAATTGTCAATATAATATCTATGAACTCGCTTATCTATTGGACTCACATATGGTATTACTACATTTTCTGATCCCCACTCTAATACATTTGCATTTTTGTCAGCCCAATGAAAAAATTTTAATTCATAAGAAGATCGATATGTTGCTGTTGTGCCTTTAAATTTTTCTTTATTGCGCGGGATAAAAATACCTTGTTTGTAATAAGTCTTACTCATTAATAGGTATTTATTTAATTACATATTTTCATCGAGCAGCTTTAATATATTTAACCAATTTTCTTTGGTCTTAAAATATACTTCCATAGTGGTTGCGCCGCCCTTTTCATTCATTAAATAAATATCCAATCCATATAGAGATGTGTCATCTTTATATGAATAATACCCCTTGAAGTCTATTTGATTAAAACAAAATGCTACGTACCCATCAATATATATTTTAATTCTACCATTAAATATTTTAAATTCGTAAGTGTGGGTATGTTTTATCATATTAAATTAATAATATAGCAGGATTTACAAAAAAATTAACCTATAAAGAACATTGGTGGATCCGCACTGCCGCCAGCCGCAGCTGCACCTTCATACAACTGTTTCTCGAGGGTAGCTTTATCATTAGTTGCTTCTCTTAGTGTTGTAACGTCAAATACCTGTCCCCCGAATAATGCTACACTTCCAAACTTACCTCGAACATTAGCAAGAGTTAATTTACACAAAGCAAGTGCATATTGATAAACCCAAAACTCTTTAATAATGTCTCTAATAGGTCTTTCTACATAACAGCAAATTACTCCATAGAATCTTGTCGTACTTGAAGGCTGCGGATACATTCTAAGATATTGCGTCCTATCATCAAATGAGTATGATCTCTTTGTAGCAAGCATCTTCTCCCGTGTTTTTAACCAATCCTTCAAAGTATACCAACTTATTAAATCAAACCCATAGTTCCCCATTGCATAACTAAAATATGTCTGCTGTGCTAGTGTTTGCTCAATTGTAAATAATGTATTAATGCCAGTACTAGAACCTTCCTCGAAATCAGTAACATCAATGACTTTTCTGTAATCCATTGTATCGTAGTCAAACATGTTATTATATTTTGCAGCAGGCTCTTTATCTACACAATCCCCACCCATAGTCATACTAGGTAAATATGATTCATTAAAGTAACTGGTTATAGGCGTGCTTGATAAAGTTACCGAAGCTGCAAATGCTGATAAAACATTATTATATGTTGCAGAATCTAATATTTGATGAATAAATAACCCATTAGTAAATGTTGCACTTATAGAGCTTAATGTAGAGAAAACAGATGCTTTAATTGCGGAGTTTGTAATATATACAGATGTTGGAGCTTCAATATATGGTGCTGTATCTGCTGATTGTGTTTTATGGGTTAGTTTATTTTCTTGAGTAAGAGTCGTATTTGATAAGGTATATAATAGATCTAATCTCAAACCTATATTTGGTTCATATAAATTAGAATCAAATATTAAATATTCTTTAGTATAGCCTGCATATCTGGTAAACATCTCACATGCAATTGAAATATTTTCAAATAATTGATCCTGATGTAGTTCAACTGTCACAAGAGGCGCACCGAGTGTTCGGACAATTCTATCTGACAATCTGCCAAAGCAATCGATTTTACTATTTAAATTAGTACTTTGAAATGCAGATACTGGAGTTATTGCGCATGTTGACATATTCGTTTATTTATGCAGCTGGTGGTGCTTCTGGTTCAGCTGCTGCTGCGGGTTCTGGTGGGGGTGCTTCTTCACCGCCTGTTGCTGCCTGACCGCCTGTAAATGGTGGTGGCATTCCACCTCCCCCGCCTCCACCTCCACCACTAGGCGGCGCACCACCAGGCGCTCCACCCTCTGCACCAGCTGGTCCAGCGGCTGCAGATGCTTGTGCTTCCATTTGACTTTGCCAATTTGGACCCATAGCTTCAATTTGAGCAAGTTCCCATTTAAATGCTTTATCATTACGTAAAAATTCTCTATTTGCCTTTATGTCAATTTCAGACCAACTTAATAGCTTTTTCTGTAAATAGGATGGTGACATAGATTCTTGGCTTGCAAGATTTGTAAAATTACCTATCTTACCTTCCATTCGCTGAGACTCTCTCAATTCATAAAAATTGGTGGGCACGTTAAAGGCAATATCAATATTTTGTTCTTTAAGCTCTGATTCTTGTAATATGCCTTTTAATTGTAAGTGAGTAATAAACCCATTTTTTAATCCCGAAGCAAAAATTTGTTGTAATCGGATAATAAATCGCGCAAATTTTAATTCCTCTCGAAGCATATCAGCACCATCTTTATATGCTGCTTCTGGCGATAATCTTGATGTAGGTACTTTTAGAGACTTAAAGAGCTTTTTAACGAAATAGTCTAAGTCTTTTAATTCACCTAAATTAGCACCACCTGCTAACTGCTTTACGTCAGTAGCCTCACTACCAGCTCTTTTCGCGAACCAAAATGCATCAAGCATTGATTGCGGGTTAAATTTTTGTACTACTCCCCCTTGCGCATTATCAAACGTCTTTGATGACCAATAATTTTGTATTAATTTTCTTAAGTATGCTTCTGCTTTAGGTGCAGGCATATTACCAACATCAACGTTAAATACTAAACGCTCTGGTGCTCTAACCAGTCGATAAATTACAACAGAGTCTTCTACTAGAGATAATTGTCTATATGAACGGCGAGCATTTTCAATAAACGGCAAATGCATAGTCTTATTTTCATTCCATATTTCAGAATTAATATAAGTTGCCTGGTTTTTATCAATTGGTATCATATCTGTACCAATTTGCTTCAATGGATTATTAGGATCAAATACAGGCTTTCTATATAAGAATCCCTTGACCATTACATTCTGTACATTCGAATAAACCGGGTCGATTAATTCCGAAGGCATTTGTATGATGCCTAATATACCTTCTTCAGCATATTTCTCATGTATAATATGCTCAAAATATATTTCGCCCTCTATTAATAATTGTCTAAAGTATCCCCAACCCTTTCTTTCCAATTCGTAATAATTAATGTATTTTTGAAATTCTTTTAATATATTAGATTCAACATAATCAGGTACAGTAGCATTAACAATTTTTAAATTTACAATATTACCATTTGAATCTTTATTAATTATTTCATCACAAATCTCATCAAGTGCTTCTGAGACTTCAGCAAATGCAGCCATTACTCTATAATCACGGATACGGGCAGGCTTATCCTTTTGGATATTTGCATACATTATTTCACTAAACCGCTTATCGCCTGCTATCTCGCCAACTGCCTGATTATTAAAATCATATGACTGTGAGACAGAATATTTTGATAATACTTCTGCTCTTCTAGTACCAGTATTTTGAAAATATCGGTACTTGGGATTTATCTCATCAGTAGTCTGGACACTATTTACACCAGAGTATGGTAACTTGGATGATATATATGTCATCAGCTCTTTACCAAATGTAGATGATCTACCGTCGTCCGTATGATTCATAATTTCTATTATTTATTTAAATATTGTTGTTTTTCCATCTGTATACTTACACTTTTGTAAATGTTACATCTGCACTCTCAGTACTAGCCCACCCGACCTTGTCAATAACAACAATATTAAATTTACCATTGGCTGTTAAGGTTGGTAAAGTAACTGTTATAACATTCGGTGATAATACCTCCCAATAATCTTGAGATAATATATATCCAGATACTGTCGGAAAATATGTAAAATTAAATGAAGTTAATGTCTGATAAAAATTACTTACATTACTACTTAACATTACATAATCAGTATATTGAAAGCTTCTGCCCTCAATGGTAACTATACCCCCGCTGAGTCTACCTGAATTTACAGTATAGTTATTATACAATTCAAATATATTATTACCTTTATTTGCATTTTTATAAAATACATTAGTAATTGATGGGCTCCCTGATACACTTACTAATTCAGTATCAGAATATAGACGTGAGCTTGCTGGGTACGTTAATGTAAGACCTGATAGACTAGCATAGTCATCATACGTAGTCAAGAAATTAGCTGTAAAGTTATTTATATTATTAAAATTAGCATTTATGAAGAATATATTTTTTGAATAATCAGTTGGTGCTTTTTGAAATAACCAACCCTTTATAGTAAAGGTGGTATCGGCTGTTATTCTTGGTTTAGCTGACCCGTTCAATTCAAGCGGATATCCCATTGCAAGATTGCCATCCCAAAGTACTTCTGATCTTATTTCTTGTTCCTGACTTAAATTAAATGTACTAGGAATTTTCCATGAAATAATAATATAGGGGTTCGCATATGGAACGAAATTAGATAATATTTGATCCATGTCAGTCTGATAATAGGTCATTATAGACATACTAATAGAGATATTTACGGGTGTAGGCATCCCGATATGCTGAGTAAATTTATTAGACTCATTTGTCCTGTTAATAGGTACGTAGAGACCCTCTAATTTATTAAATACTCTCGTCTCGTCCCTAGTTATACTGGAAATATTAACTGCAATAGCTGGTAATGTAATATTCTGTGCTTTATTGACAATATCAAACAATACACGCTCTTTAGGCGCATACACATATTTTACTTGTATTTTTTCTTTTTCTTCTCTGTCGTTATTAAACCTCTTTATAACGACATCATCGAACGCAGCAAGAAACTGCGTCAATATGTCTTTTATTTCCCAATTGTATGTTTGATTTTTAATTTTGTATAAATCTCCTAATCTACCAAGTATTTAGTTAAATCTACTTAAAAAGTATTTTGGTAGCTTATGTTTATTTCTCATAACTGCATCTAAGATATTGCCATCTAAAATATAAGTAACGCATTTATCACCTGTATGTCTTGATCCACGCCCGCATGCTTGAATTAAATTATTCAACATTTTATTCTGATACCAATTCGGATCTTCTTTAAATAACCTCTTAATGCGTTCATCACCTAGAGGTAAATAAGATGCCTTTACAATAATTTGAAATCTTGCAAGATCATCTTTTAAGTCTACACCAAACGTCAATGATGGACTAACAAGCACAGTATTCTCAGCAGACTCAAAATGTCGTGCTAAGATTTGATCATTACTAACTCCTGGCTCGCGAAAAATATACCTACCCGCTTTTAAATTATTTTTGAGATAATCTGTAATTTGCATTGTATGGGTATGAATAACCCCCTTATGCATTTTATGTACCTGACAAATCTTATTAATCTGTTCTGTTAAATATGGTAATACCTCTTTAAGATTCTTGTAATTAATTTTTACTTTATTTGAAATATAAATCGGTGAATTAGCAGGATCAAAAGTAGAGTCAACTTCAATATACTTATAGTCTTTGATACCTAGAGTCTTTGCAAAGGCTTTATGATCAATAATTGTTGCTGACATTAATAAAATTTTATCAGCATATTTAAAAATATTACTCGCAATATCAGATACTCTCAACGGCTTTAATGTTAAGCCCTCTTTTTCTTTTTCAATTAAATACTCACATTGATTCCAAGTATCTAATGTAGTCTGTAGAGACAAGCACAGTTGATTATAGATTGAGTATTTTTGCTTATCTGCTGCAGATATATTTTTACTCTTCTTAAACATTTTTAGTAAGTCATCAACCTCTTGATTTAACTCAGCAACAAACCCACATAACCAAGTATGAAATTTTAAGTAATTATTAATTGGTATTGATGTAATACCATGACCCATTTTTTTCAATAATTTGTAATTTAAATTTCTTGAATACTTACTAACCAATTCATCTTCTAGTTCAGAAGCTTCATCGCAAATCATATACTCGCGATATTTTACATGAGCGGGTAAAGATAAAAACATACTATAGTTTAACACTCCAAACTTATTAACGAGCGTTTTATTTCTTGCATTATAGTATGCACACTTATTTTCATTCTGACAATTACCTTTTAATTGCTTTAAATACAAACAAGGAGCCATGTCAGCATTAACAGAATTATCTACATCACAAATATAGTTTGATTTGCCTTTAAGGATTCCACTATCATCAAAAATACTTTTATATTGATCTTGTAGGCTTTTAGTAATAGTTAAGGCAAATGCTCCGAATGGTTTATATTGTTCAGTATTAGTAAAATCACCGAATTGATTCTGCTCGTAAATACTATAGTCGTTTACATCACTGACATACTTAGCATCTGGCTCTTGACTCGAATTACTTAACGTCTTCGATAAGAAAGATTTACCCGATCCAGTTGGAGCACAGCACACAACATATTTATACCCCTCATTAAACGCGCTTTCTATGCTATTAAGTAACTCTACTTGTTGGGTTGTCGGAGTAAATGTAGCAGGGAAGTTATCAATTAATTTCACATTCTTATTTTAATGTATTTCCTACCAAAAACACAATTTCATTATCAAGCAACTTAGAGTTTTTTAATTTAGTATGATTTTTAATAATTTTTATAATCTCTGGATCGTTGCCAGTAATTTCTTTATTTTTGTAACTAAGTACAATCTTTTTATCTGTCTGAGTAGCTTTAAACGGGTATGGAAATTCAAAAACTTTATTTTCACCTTTATTATTTTTAATTATTAAATTTATGTAGTAATTATTAAGAGAAAATAATACAAAGATACCTTGCCTGACTATTTTTTTATTAATCATAATAGTTAAGTATTGTTGCAGGTTTCTCTCTAATATTTCCAATAAATTCATAATAATTGTTAACTATTCATATACAATATTTTTTCCGCTGTATTCATTATTAGTATATTTTTATTAAAGTATTCCCAGAAATTATCATTGGGTGGAAATGTCTTAAGTACTTGGCAATTATAAGTACTAACACACCTAAAATTTTGCATTAAAATATCCCAAGTAATTACAATGTTGTTTGAAGCAGGATCAAATTTTGGATACTTAGTTGGTACCCTATAATTTAAAACTTGACGACCATTGAAGCTATCAAGAAGCTCTGTACTATTTGTACAGAGCATTCTTCTATATGCCGACTTACCTTCTGCGGGTATTTTACGTAGAAACCTTATTTCGAGTACGCTTGTTAACAGTGTGTTTTTTAGTTGGCTTGTTTCCATTTTCTGCTACTTTTTCTTTTACGTTTTCTTTTACGTTTTCTTTACAAATTCCAAATAATCGTTGCTCATTCAGAAACATCCCTTTCCGGACAATACCTTGGCCCTCTACTTCAATATTTGAAACAGCTGCTCCTTTATCATTTGGGAACATAACAATGTCACCTACCTTTGCATAGTTGACATGAGGGCCAATTAACTTCACTTTACCTTTACGCCATGCTTTCGTTAAGACGTTAGTTGGAATAAAAATACCATTGCGTTCAATTGCTTCGCCCATCCCATCAGAGATCTCGTCAATCATTTCAACGAGAACAATATCATCAAAAATAAATGATAATGTGTATTCTTCGAGACCGAACATTCCACCTGAATGACCTTCGAGATCAATTAGGCCTTTTACTTGCTTTAACTTATCTAAGTGTGTAGGTATTTCCATTGCCATATATTTCTATTTACGTGCATGTTTTTAATTATCAAGCAAGAAACTCTAAATAACCTACTACTTCTTTTTTTGATAACTCGTATTTTTTTGCGATTAACTCAACATCACTATTTTCATCTAGTTTTTCTTTTACTTTCTTAATATAATTAAGTCTTGTTCGTTTCATTTTAGGTAAAAGATTATACATGAAATTATATTGATCCTTTTTTACTTGTAGGTTTGACCAGTATCTATTTGTTGATTCATTAATAATTTGAGCACAAATACAAGAATGCATACTAATCCACCTATTAGCCATATACATAGTGAATTGGTTTTCTTCATCGGGTACTTCTTCAATTTTCTTTTTTGTAAAAATTAGCGAATCAATATAAGTAAATATTGTATTTTCGCTCATCTTAAACAATGACTTTAGTCGTCGCAACATACATATCTTGTAAATTAGTATAAAAAATTTCCTGAATATCTACCATAAATGATTCTACATCTTCATCACTTAGATTAGTACTGAATGCAAACCCTGGAGCTGATCTACCTGCTACAATATTAATTCCAGTATGACCGAGAGCAACATTATTTTTTGAATACGTAATACTAACTGAGCATTTACCAACATTATACTCTTTATTATCAGACCCAGTAAACGGTTGATGTACCATTAAATCATCACCATCTACTTCAATTGGCTTATTGAGGTATTGAGTAGATAGAACATTAGCAATCTGCACATTAAACAATCTCTGAAAGGCTACTGCACCAAGCGGGCATAAGTTTGGAATTTCCCAGATGATATTAATTGCATCATAGCTATTGATATAGTCGTTATTTAAGAGATCCTCTTGATCTACTAAGTTTTCCTTGACATTCATATTACCTCTGAAGATAACAACATCCCCAAGGGGTCCCACGTTTTTTCGGAGGTACCTATAAGCGAATCGTTGATGTAAATCTGATCCATCGTAGTTCTGCACATTTTTAATAATCATATAATATATTCTATCTTCTTTCCTTTTATATACAATCTAAATTTCAAACTTTCTCTCCCATTTATAAAAATCAATATTGTTTACTTTTCTCATAAATTTAAACAAACGTTTAATTACCCAATTGTACTTTCCGTATATGTGTCTGTATAAGAATGTGCGCTCAAATTCGTTTCTTTTTTTTAAATTGTCCATAACTTTAGCAAGGCGCTGTTTCCGCTCTGTATTGCTTGATGACTCGTAGTTAATAAGATCTATACTAGTTAATACCCCATTGTAGAATGTTGCTTTATAATCAATAGAATAATCATAGTTATCGCTTTCGTAGTAATTATAAAACTCAACCGTATTGGTTATATTGGTTGTTTCCCATTGTTTAGTTTTTGGTGAAAACAGCAATAATTGTTTGTTTTGATCGATCTTGTATTCAAAAAGATAGCATTCAAGGTCTTTTGTTTGAAAGATCCTTGACGGTAATGGTACTTTCATTTCTTTTGGCAGAGGTAATCCGTCAAACTCTACTGTAATTGTGTCAAACATTCCCATAATATTATAATGTGTATTTTTTAGTTGAATTGTACTCGAAAAGCTCATTCATTGCAATGCATTGAGCATAGACATTTTCTTTTTGTTCTTTTAAGTATTTATGGAAGTGACCATAAAAAATTTCTGTAACACCAGTATTTAGTGCAATGTCTGACATTACTTGTCGTTGATCTGCAGAATCTTGCATTAGTTTACTATCTTGTTTGGTGTAAAATTCATAAGCTGTGAGTAATGAGCTAGTTGGGTTATTAAAATGCTCGCAAGTATCATGAGAAAACATTACTTCACATTTATCTGGATATTTCTCAATTGCTTGCGTTTTTTCATCCTCCCACCAATCAACATCCTTTTTACGTTTGCAGCGATCGAGTGATATTCCACCACCAACCATTATTGCTCTCTTAAAGTTAGGGAAGATTCCATGTGCGGCATTTTTAATAAAAAAGATATAAGGTAAATGAAGATTCCAAAATTTATCATCTGTAGAATCGTGGTTACCTCTAATAATATAAAGATTGTAATTATTTTTGCTGCATATTCGAGCAAAATAATCTAATTCCGTTAATGTATGTTTATGTAGCTGGTTTTTATCAAAACCAATTCCACCATCACCCATGTGAATTATATCCGATCCTTGTGGGATATTACCACTGTTAAGTATTTCACGGGTTTTAACTAAGTCGTGCGTATCACCAATGAGGATGGCGCTTTCGTTTCTAAAGTTGTACGTTTTCATTTAACTAATTTTAAATGATTTCCTTAGACTCTTCCAGCAATTTTTTAAATTCTTCTTGTGCTTCATTGTCTGTAATATCATAGTGCATACCAATTTTTTTTATTACCTCTGTGATCTGCATACGGTTTAAATTTCTTTTATTTTTATTGGATCTATAATCATAGGAAATATTTTTATAGTGCAGACATTTTAACTCATTATCAATATATGGTATTAACACTTCATCGTTTATAGAAGTAAATTTTGCGGAGTGTGCGCCTATACTATAATGGCACCGTTTAATGTATTTGGGTGAGAACAAGCAGGGTTTACTGTACATTATCTCTGCTGTTCCAGTTTTAATTTGCTCGGTAATTAATTTATTATACTCAGGGAATTTTTCTGACACCATTTGATATCCAGTCGGGCAGTATAATGGTTTTTTTGTTGTAGTCAAAAATTCTATTAAATTAGGATGATATATAAACTCATCGCAATCTACTACAATAACGTAATCATCAGTAGAATCTTTCCAGCATTTATTTTTTATATCTCTGTGAATATAATCATTCATACTATTCTCGCTATGAAATGATATGACTTCTGTTTTACATTTTTTAAAGTTATTGACTATTGAGACAGTATTATCTGTTGATTCGTTATCATATATTGTAATTTTGCTTGAAAACTGGCTATAGTAGTCGAGAAAAAACGGCATAATTTGTTCTTCATTAAAAGCGACTGCATAAACTGATATATTCATATTATTTAATATATATAATATAATTCAAAAGATTACGCTCTTCTAGCTGTCAGATTCCCTTGGCGCAATTAATCCTTTTTGTTGCAATAGTTCTATGGTGTCGTAATTTATTGAATGATGTGTGCCGCGACCGTTCACGAACATGCTGACAGGGTATTTTCCGTAGCTATAATCTTTGTCTATACGTTGGCCTATATTTGCTTTAAACAATGCTGTAACATCTTTCAATTTCGGGCAATTGTCTATTTCTAGCCGTTTACCAATATACCTAGGCAATCCATTTAAACTTTGAAGAGATAGCTCAGAGCAGGTATATTTCCCCGCTACATAGGATGGACCACCTTCAAGAGTTGTTATTGACAGGCCTTTTAAATTAAAATCGCCATATATCTCAGCTGGGCATCCATTTAGTGAATTAATACCTTTAGACAACACCGTCATTGAGCCCTTAATCCTATTAGGTAAGTTTTTTAAACTATTAGTGTTATATGGAGCATAAAACATATTACATCGAATAAAATTAAATTTTACAGGTAATGTAGTAACTATATCATCAAATGAAATACAGGTATCGGTTGCAATATTAACAGATCCATCTTTAAATATTTCGTATTGATTCTCAGTTAATCTTTTTAGGACCTCCCCTTTATATGTATTCAATGTAATGCAATATTTTAAAAAGCTTCTAATGCTATTAATGGTTAATTTTTTGTTTTGATTATATTCAGCTAATATTCGTCTAAAGGTTTGACGGGGCACAGACGACCTAATATAGTAATTATTAATGTTATTAGCAAAGCTACCAGGCACTGGTTTTAATATATTAGCAATATTAGGTTTAATAGGTATCCATGTTTTTCCATCATCTTCTGAATAAGCTTGCGGTATAAATGCACGTCTTTCGTACACTACAGCTACATATCCATCTTGTCGGCCCCTAAATGCTAGACCACTCACTCGGTCCGCTTGAATTAATTTTCTAAAACATATATGCGCTAAATCACTAGAGTAGTAGTTATCTGGATCTCGTTCTTGTTCTTTTAAGCCTTCTTTTATTTTATCATACGGGAAAAACCGATAAGTACTACGCTGATTGTTAACTTTGTTAGTTAATAAGTTATGTTTTTTATATTGATCTAAATAATTTTGACCAGGTTTTGATTTTATAAATAAAAATTTGTCAAATATAAAAAAGTCACTTAAATCTATTTTTCCTCTAATAATATACTTACCATAAGTTCGCAACATTTCTGGATCTAATTGTGAATCTAAACGATAAGTACAATATAATCCTTTTCCGTACATTCCTCTCTTATTTTTTGTATTATCTACTCCCTGTTCCCATATTGCAGACGTTGTTGGATCTGCTGCAGTTCTATGATAAACAAATCCAGTATTGCCTACAATATCTTCACTTATTAAATAATCTATACTAACTTGTCTGTATGCTTGCTCAAGTAATACTCTATCATTTAATCCTATTAACATATATGTATTTATACTATAATATAATTAGGAAATCTATTAAATATTAAAAAAATGAAAAACTTCTACAAATTTTTTAATGAGGGTGCAGATTACAATATTGAGGATTTTTCAAGTAAGTGGGACAAGGCTGTCTCAGCATCAGAAGAATTGCGTGTGGGTCTTGAGCTAATGAATAAAATTATAAAATTGAACCCATCTGGAGAAATATACATAGTTGGTGGTGTTCCAAGAGATCTATTAATGGGTAACGAAATTGATGATGTCGATATGGCTACTAATATTTCATTCAAGGATTTATCAAAGCATTTCGAGTTAAGAAACATATCAAAGAATGATTCGCAGCCCGTATATACTATTTCATACAAAGGATATGCTTTTGATCTTGCTAAGTTTCGTGAGGATACTCAATCTGAAATGGGTAGACAAAGTAATATATCCACAGAAGTAGATAGCTTCGAGACTGATACAAAACGTCGCGATATTACTATTAACAGCTTTGGGTTAGACCATACTGGCAAAATTGTAGATTATCAAGGAGGGTTGCAAGATCTTCAAAATAAAGTTATTCGCTCTGTCGGTAATGCTAAAGAACGATTTAAAGAAGATGCAACGAGATTATTAAGGGTGTTTCGTTTTGCTGCAAAAATGGATTTCGACATTGAAGAAGATACTTTAAATGCTGCGAAAGAACTTAAATATCTTTTATTAAACCCTAAATTAATCTCCCAAGAGAGTATTTCACAGGAATTATATAAAGCTGCTAAGTCGGGTAGAACTCTATCAAACTTTTTACAGAAATTACAAGATGCGGGTATACTACATAACATACTTCCAGAGTTCTTAGAAATGGAAGGAATGACACATAATCCTAAACATCACCCCGAAGGAGACAGCAAAGTGCTTGGGCACATTCATGAATGTTTAAAAGCATCTATATATTCTGATCCCGTTATTAATTTGGGGGTTCTTTTCCATGATTTCGGAAAAGCAATAACTAGAGGTGAAAAAAATGGGCATTCAACTTATTATGGGCATGAAGAAGCTGGTGTTCCTATTGTTGAAAATATTTTTAAGAGATTACGTTTTGCGCAACTTAATCAAGCAGACAAGAAAAATATTCTCGATGCAGTTGCTAGGCATATGCTAGTTCATAATCTTGATACATTAAGTCTTAAGTCATTGAGAAAACTTATTCATAATGAATCATGGGAGACGGTCAAAGCTGTGGCATATTGTGATGAGGCATCTCGAGGCCCAGGGCTGTTTAATAAGCAAGAGTTTATTGACAAAGTTAATAGAGCAGAAGCAAAGATTAATACTGTTCCAGGTGGCGCGGATGAATTAAAAAAGCAGATATCTGCAATTATAAATGGTAATATATTTTTACAGTGGTTCCCGCAATTTCAAAAAAACCGGTCTCAAATTGGTCAATATTTACCTAAGATACAAGACTGGGTTGCTGAGAGGTTATTGAGTGGCGAAGCGGTTGATCAGGAGATGGCACATAAGAAAGCAGAGCAAATAGTACCTAAATCTCTTCAATAAATAAGGGAAGCCAGTATTAATACAGTACCATAATTTTCAAACCAAAGTTTTTTATGCTTCACTTTAATTGCCTTTAAGGCTATGGAGTAGACTGTGAATTGTTTTGGCCCCAGGGACCCTGAATAACATTGCTCGGTACTTGGGGTGGTTTTTTGTTTTTTGCGGAAAACCACTCCGGCGGCTGTGGCTTTTGTTTGTTTTTTGCGGAAAACCACTCCGGCGGCTGTGGCTTTTGATTAGACTGAGGCAGCAAGGGTAACAGTACGGCCCTTATTTGGTTTATTTGTTCTGATGTAAAACCACCTTTACTTTTTGCATAATTTAATATATTATCTAATTTTTTTTCATCAAAAAGGGTAAATATTTTCTTACATATGCTTTGTAGCATTTGATTTAGCTTGGTGTTGTTCGAAGGAGTTTTTCTTATCCAATCATGGAACATTACAGCAGTGAAACCTATAGTTTTAAAAACTGGCCCGTAAAATGGAAACAATGGTAGTAAACATAATGCCGCTTTTATATATTCTCCTTTATCACAATAAGCTTTACCTAATGCGTAATATATTGGCCATGAAGCTGGAGGGAACAAATAATGAACAGTACCTGCAGCTAAATGCGCTCTTTTTTTTGTGTTTTTAATACTGTCTCTAAAGCCTTCCACGTATATATCTTCATCATAAATTTTATTTGTATAAATTTGAATATATGCTTGCTCTAGTAAAATTCGGTCAGTAGAATGTAATTTTGCTATCATTTTAAAAGTTATTTATGTGCTATATTCGGGCTGAAGTATTAACTGGCTTACTTACTGTAGATGGTCCTATCTTACCTGATGCAGCCATTGGCTTACTTACTGTAGATGGTCCTATCTTACCTGATGCAGCCATTGGCTTACTTACTGTAGATGGTCCTATCTTACCTGATGCAGCCATTGGCTTACTTACTGTAGATGGTCCTA
>Ga0114966_10002213_pt1 | contig 17508 bp, 14 predicted proteins | sample M_130207_XF_Meta_FD_87029 | JGI IMG/M metagenome (GOLD analysis project Ga0114966, IMG submission 87029) | Freshwater microbial communities from Lake Montjoie, Canada to study carbon cycling - M_130207_XF_MetaG | ecosystem: Environmental > Aquatic > Freshwater > Lake | place: Lake Montjoie...
GAAAGCAGCGAAATGTTGTGAATGTGTATGTCGAGATGGACAAGATGACACCCAATTCAAGTCCGCCACCAAATTATTTTCTGGATAACGTAATAAAAAGCGCTCTTTTGCATGTTGATCCTTACTAAGAATCGTAAATGAAGGTTTTATTTGGCCTGAAATCTGAAGGACAAGAGTAGCGGCTCGAATAAAGTCCTCGATAAGATCATCATTAATCTCAAGAAAAACGTGCAACCCCTTGGATGATAGCCCGGGCTGGCTGCATAGGGTCAACGCTAGCTTATAAAAAAGTCTTTTTGCCGCTCTAAATTGAAATCCTATCATACGAACACTTTGCCGATCCTTTCCTGCGCCGATCTGATCGCGAAAAAGGTTTCTTAGCCCAGGTTCTTCAACAGCGGCAATAATCTCGGCTACTGTTTTGCCATTGACGTTGCCGGCAATCCGAAGATTTATTTCATCTGAGCCACACGTTGCGATTAGGTATTTAGCCCGATTAAGCCCTGCCGACCGAAAAACGTCCTCATTTAGCCCATTACCTACAAAAATGGGAATACCCAAGGATCGAAGCGCCGCTAGGTTTGGATTCGTATGGTTTGAGTCGATAACGATTACCTTTTGGCCCCGTTGGCGTAACCGCTTAGCGATTGCTAAGCCTCTATCGCCAGCCCCGCAAACGATGGTGTGCTTATGGTAAAGACAAGATGTGATGCGGCATCTGATGACGTCAAAAAGGGTTTGAGCAGAAATGAGAATAGCTCCCAATGTGGCAAAAGGAGCAAGCCATCTGGCCAACTCCAAGGTCCATGGCATTGGTCCCTGAACTGCTCCGGAACTTATAGTGAAAAGTTGGGCAGCCTGATAAATAGATGTTTGCATAGTGTTTTCAGGAAATAACTTATGGAAACCGAGAGTCCCAAAAACAATGGAAACCAAGCCCGCCAAAAAGGGGATATATCTTAATTTAGAATTCACAAAGATGAACTTTTTTTTCAAAACTACCGAAAAAGGAAGCAAATTAAAGCTTAAGTTCCGGAATAAAAATACGCACGTGAATCAAATCATCATCCGAGACTTCCTTTGCCTTCTCCTCAAGATGCAAAAAAAGATATTGTCGTATTGAATCCTGGTCGAAGAGAAAAAGATGTGGCCCATGTAGTGGGGTCTAGGCATGGACTAAAGTGCTTCGATGTAATCCCGGATTGCCTTGAAATCGGGATCCGCCAAGGCCTGATTTCTTTGCTCGGGATGATTATTGAGGTGCTCTGCTATCAATGTCTTAGCTTCCCTGCTGTTACCAGCCAGGCACTCGTAGCAAGCGATGTTATAACGGAGGGCATCACTCGCCGTTGCGGAAAAAGCAGCCCTTTCCCGCAACAGAGCTAGCGCTTGTTTTCGTTTGCCATGCCTGTTCTTCAGAAAAGCCAGGTAACTGGCTAATTCAAGGACCAGCGTGTGATCTTTGGGTAAAACTGAATCCATTTGTTTCAAATAATCCGAAAATAAATTCTCCATGCCGGAATAGTCTCCCATCTTATGCATTAGATTCCCGAGAGCCTTTGCACTTTGGATTGAATCGGGATGCGTTGGACCATGATTTCTGATCCGACCCGCAAGGGCTAGCTTGTAGTGAGTCTTGGCGGCTCTCACATCACCGCATAGTTCAAAGACATTTCCGAGATTGTTTCTGCTGGAAAACACGGCTGGATGCCTTGCGCCAAGAGCCTTGGTCCTGCGTGCGAGAACATCAGCCAGTAAGTGTTTTGCTTTTTTGGTTTCACCGGATTGGCTGAGTGACATTGCGTGGTTTGTTTGGCAGGAGAGCGTCAATGGATGATCTTTGCCAACAAGTTCGAGGAATCCTCGCTCGGCGAATTCGTAATGAGGATGAGCCGTGCTATGTAATTTCATGTCGCGAAGGAGATTCGCTAGATTCATAGTGACGCCAAAAGTCATCTCGGCGCTATCGCCATAAACATCCCGAGACGCTTGAAGAGCTTTGATCATCAAATCCTTTGCAACGCTTACTTTCTTTAGAGCAGCTGCCACGTTACCAGAACCGATAAGGCTTGATATTGTTCGCGGATGATTTTCTCCGAATAGCTTCGTTCGTTCCCCGAGCACCTCCCGATACAGTGGCTCGGCCTCATCATTCTTGCCTTGCCTCCAAAGACTTTGTGCAAGGTTGTTTATCGCATCCAAAGTGTCAGGGTGATATCTACCAAGTACGGGTGTTAACTTCTCAATTCCTTTTCTGAAAATAGCCCCAGCCTTTGAGTATTCCGCTTGGCTTAAATAATATAAGCCCTCGCTATTCTCTATGGCCAGAAAGACTTGGCCTTTGTAGTCTTCTTTAGGTTGTGATTGCCTGGTCCTACCTAAACAAGACTTTGCCTTTTGATACAGTTCGCCGACGAACTTTGATACTGATCCGTTTTCACGGAGAAAGTCCGCCAACATGAAGGCAGAACTACTTAGTTCAAAATTGTCTTTTCCGTCTCTTTCCCACTCCCTCCATGCTGTTTGGTAGAAGGTGAGAGGGCCTCGTTTTATTTTAAGCCAGTATCTTACAAGTTCATACCTATGGTGAACAAAAAGCATCTCAAAGAGCGCTCTATCTGTAAGCGCAACTGTCAGCTCCTGTTTTCTTTCGCCTTTATCTAGTTGCCACGGTAACTCCTCAGCGATTCGAGCATCAACCCCAACTTCACAGGCAGCATAGTCAAACCACTTTGCCAAGCGTCGATGAATTGTGAGTTTATTCTTTCCTTTAAGCCCATAGCGGTCTTCGACGGCCTTTCGTAAGTGGTCGTGGCCGAAGCTGATTTTACCTCCACTTTCGGAGATCGACTCGTCCAGCGCATTTTGAATAGCCGCCCACTGCGACGGAGCCAGCTTGGAAATCCCCAGAAGCTCGTCTTGCAGCAAGCCGCTGCGACTGGCCCAGATTGCTTCCATTGCGGATTGCACTGATTTTCGACCCAAGTCCTTTTCGATCCGGGACAGAACGTGCTCGAAGACGTCGTCCACCGTTGGCTCCTCGCCCCTAGTTTTGCCGGACGGCGGAGACAGAAGCGCCAATAACCGGCCTGCCAACTTTTCGTGGACACCAAAAACTCGCAGTTCCTCCAAAACAGTCAGCAGGAAAAGCGGATTACCGCTGAGCGGATGGCCTTGGAGGATGCTCGTCTGTTTTGTGGTGAGTGACTTGCGATAGCGACCGAGGTATTTGCAAATGAAGTGTTTCTGCTCTGACCGGGTAAGCGGTCTGACCCGCAAGTCTCGCCACGCCAAGCGGCCCTTTGCAGCCTCGAGGATTTCTCCTTCAAGACAGGATGCGACCAGCTTGATCCTCGGTGGTAAATAACGAGGAAGCCATCCGAGGTGCTTGCGATCCGAAATCTTATCTAGCCCATCGAGGACAAACAGAAACTCTTTCTTTTCGCTCCTCGCCCAAGCGCTTGCAATAGCCAGCCAATCGGGAAGTTGATCGAGTTGCTTGTCCGGGTCGCTTTCCGGCTTGAATTCAACACCTGTTGCCCGAGCGATCTCTTCCATGAGGCGTGTAACCATTCGCACCGGATCGGCCGCATCCGCGCCGCAACCCAAATGGTGGACGATCACCAACGCTTTGGGATGGTCCTTCGTCCATTCGGCCACCCAGTTAGCTAGCAAAGCACTCTTTCCTACTCCTGAATGGCCATTTATCAGAACTGGTCGAGCTGGCTTTGCTCTCATCGCTGCATCGAGCATCTCGAAATAGCGTTTGCCGCCCAGATAAAGCCTTCGCCGCGTAGAACTGTAAGCTTCGTGTCGCATCCGTTCGCGGGCGAGAGCGTCGGGGACTTCGCTTTCCGGGAATGAGTCTTCGATGAGTTTCCAAAGATCTTCGCGCACCCTTTCGGCAAGTTTGTCGGGTGAGCGATAATTTTCTACGACTGGGAACTTGCCTTTTCGGATTCGGTCTTTGAGGGCCTTGAGCTTGGCTTTCTCATCGGTTCCCTCGCTGAGATAGGGTCCACCCCTCCTCCGCGAGTAAGCAGGGCTCCGGAAGTAAAAGAACGCGCGACCCGCCATTTTCGGGTTGTTGAGCACCCCGTGGAGGATCTCCAACTCTGTAACACTTTTGCCGCCTCGGTGATTCTTCAACCAAGGCTGCTCTAGTATCATGGAGAGGTCGTACTGGTTCTTTTCGGGAACCCATCCGTAGCGCTCTCCCAGGAGTCCCATGAAGAAGGGGCGTGCCCGGTCGATCTCCGCCAGACAGATGGGCAGAACCTTGCCTTGCTGGGTCTCCTGCTCGGTGATTCCCCAGCGCAGATCCACCTCAATCAACTCCACCTGGCGCTGCCGGCACCGCCGCCTAAGTTCCGGGAATACTTTACGCACCAGCAGATCCCGCTCCTCCATGAAGTCGCGAAAGGTGGATGAAAGGAAGACGCGAACCGTACGTGAATTGACGGCTTCCTTGGTCATTGAGAGTTATCGGGATTGATCTGTGTTTGCCTTGATTGAGTTAAAAGCCGTGTGCGCCTAGCGGACTCTTGTTACGGGTTATCTTGCAGCTAGGAATTTGGCCATGGCCAACGTTTTTTATGCTCTTCGTAAAGAGCGATAACCTCGTCTGAAGCGTTGTCGTAAAGTCCATCGGCCTGCAAAGGGGCTGGATGCTTAAATAATTCGAGCGCTGCTTCCTTGCTAAGTTCCGTGATTCCGAGATCAAGGAGTCCAGCATGCTTGGAAAAGGCTCTTGCAATTTCTAATTCATCTCCAAGATCATCATAGTTAAGCTTATCAATATCCATAATGACAAGGTGGCCATTATAGGAGGCAAGGATATTAGCTGCCTTGTTACTCAATCTAGGTCCGTCAGCGTTTGTATGATTAAAAATCAATTTCTTCCCATTGTGTTTCACAAGGATTTCCGCAAAGTGTTCTGGCATTGTGGAAATATCCATAACTTTAATAGGGCCATCGTGCTGCGCCAAAACTTTGGCAATGTCTGTAGTACATTCATACCCGTCTTTAAGGCTGGCTGTGCCGTCATTTTCAATCTCTGCGACATCCACTATATTCATAACTAACTAATATCCTGTAAAACAATTTCCGTGTAAAGACTTTATAAAAAGTAGGGGCATTATTTGGCAGTGAAGGTTTTGTCGGCCTTAAAAAGGAGAGGACTGCAAATGTCCTAGAGCCAATATTAGAAATACCTGATGATCTTAATCTGTAGTCCAAGTAGAAGCCTGGCTATTTTGATTCTTTTAATGACTGGAAATGCTAGCGGCTACAAAGAGGAAAAGTTGGCTTGGGACCCAGTTTCGGTATTCAAGATTCAGTGGATTCTGAATGCAGGTCTGCCCGAAGGAAAACTTTGCTTAAGCCGATCTGAATTCCAAAGCTTTTATTTAACCGATGGGAACGTGATTGTCGGCAGAAAAGAAAAGGAAACTAATTCGTTTTATGTGATCGAAGTTGAACTAGATCTAGCAGAACAGATTCCCAGCGAAGAAAGAGTGCTCGTTTTTAAGCGGGATGTTCGACATTCAAAGTAAATAAGTGAGGACTAATATAATCATGAGAAATAACCCTCACTATCTCATTAAACATATATCTGTCTTTCGATTTAAGTTTACTAGAAACACATGTATATTCTTATATCTCCTTGTATTTGTTTTGGCAGCTTATGGTCAGGATTATAATTCCAATGAAGCCGCACGGCTTACGATGCTTAAAATGTGCGAGGCGGGAAACGTTGAAGCACAATCAGAGATGGGTGTTCTTTACCAAACTGGCCAACTGGTTCAGAAAGACTACAAAGAAGCTGTTAAATGGTATCGTAAAGCTGCGGAGAAGGATGACCCCCGGGCCCAATGTAACTTGGCAGTTCTCACGAAACTCGGCTGGGGAACAACCCAAGATGATAAAGTGGCGGCTAGGCTTTTCGGGAAAGCTGCACAGCAAGGTCATAAACAGGCCCAGTATAATTATGGGATCTGCTTTATACGCGGCCAAGGCGTGCCTAAGGATTACCAAGAAGCATTAAAGTGGATTCGTAAATCTGCGGATCAGGGTTATGCACCTGCTCAATGTGATTTAGGTATCTGCTATGAAAATGGTGAGGGGGTAGCGCAAGACTTTAAGGAAGCTGCGAAGTGGGTTCGTAGGGCTGCAGATCAAGGCCTTCCTATAGGGCAGTATCAATTGGGCTTTTATTATTATCATGGCGCTGGTTTGCCTAAGGACCTGGCTCAAGCACTCAAGTGGAACCGCAAAGCGGCCGATCAGGGATATGAACCGGCTCTGCAAGCCATGGGCGCATACAGACCACATAAAATGAAGTGATATGAAAATAGCTGTGGCAACTAGTTGCATCGTAATCCTATGTGTTGGAACTCTATTTGGAGAATCTTTCAATATGGATTTATTAAAGAGAGCGAAGGCCAGTGATGCAGATGCTGAACGGCGACTTGCCAATTGTTACCGATACGGTGATGGAGTTGAGCAGAACTACAGATTAGCTGCGGAATGGCTTATAAAAGCTGCTGAGCACGGGGATGAACTCTCCCAGTATAATTTAGCTACCTGTTACCGAAAAGGGGATGGAGTTGCCGCAAACGACTTAGAGGCAATGAAATGGTGGGTCAAGTCAGGCGAGCAAGGAAACGCAATCGCTCAGTTCAATATTGGTGTTTTCTACGAAACCGGGACCGCCGTGCCGATTAACTTGAAAAAAGCATATTACTGGTATGAAAAGTCTGCGGCACAGGACTTTCGGCCCGGTCAAGAGGGGATTCAAAGAATATACAAAATGAGGTGCATGGGGCCAAAATAAAGGAAAACTGGAATCAAATAATATTTACATAGGACAGCAAATGTCCGAGGGGATCTTTTATGATTATCGATACAAAAGGAGAAAAGCGTAACCAAAATGAAACAAGAAAACACTGTGGATGGGTTTGAGGTAATTGTGATTCAGGGGAAGGAAAGACAAGAGGACAATACGGAGGCGGTGTATCGGGGGGTAAAGGTCGGGAGGGCTTCTTCGGAGGGCCTGATGCTGATCTTTCGCGGGGAGGGCGTTTTGGGGTCGTTCCCGGCCCTGGAGCTGTGTGACCGCCTCGAGGAGTTGAAATCAGCAGGCAAACGGGTAGTGACGATGGCCCAGAGCTGGTTGGGTGCGCCTGACCTATTGCTTTGGCTACAAGGGACGGAACGATTGATGACGGCCTCCGGATACGGACACGTAAAGGTTCCATCTTGGTCCAAGCATGTCTCCTATGAAGCGCAAAAAGCCTGTACAGAAGATCCCGATCATTTCTGGGAAGAACTCCATAGCCAAGAGGAAGCCCGGTTGATTCGCCAACGTTTGGAAAATCCCCGCAACTATGCCTATGAGAAAATGTTAGATCGGCTGAACGAGTTTTTCCCCGTGGTCGAGTACGTCAACAAGGTTGTCCCGCGCTTCGACTTGGCGGACCTTGGGCTTATAACTGGAGAGGGGTTTGACAAGTGTCTTCTTGAAAACGTAGATGATCTTAAAAGCATAAGCGGTGACCTATCTTCAAAGGGATACACCCGCGGAAATAGTAAATTGTAAAAAAGATATAAAACCATAAGCTTTTTAACATGAGTCAAAACAATATCTTAGACAAAACTGTTGCTGAAATCTTTCTGGAAGATTCATCTTCCGTGGATCTTTCAACCTACACCGAAATAACTGATGAAGCGACTAAGCTAATTGCCGGATATGAAGGTGATCTCGCATTGGGCGGACTTAATGAGATATCAGAAAAATGTGCAGAACATCTTGGTGCGCATGTTGGAGAAATAATCTTATGGGGGCTAGCAAGTATCTCCGAAAAAACTGCGGAACACCTGGCGAAGGTAAAAGGTAACTTGTATCTTGATGGAATTAACGACATTCCCTTGCTGTGCGCGAAAGCGCTGTCGCAACACAGCAGCGGAGTATTGTCCCTAAGGGGTTTACAAAAGATCAACGAAGATACTGCTAAGGTCCTGGCGGCACATTTGGGAGAAGGTCTCTTGTTGGATGGGCTTTCCGAAATAACGGAACGTATTGGGGTCGAATTGGCTTCAACCAACGGAAACCTTTTTTTGAATGGTGTAACAAAAATATCAGATCCGATTGCACGCACTCTGGCCTTTAGAGAGGGAGGTATCTCTATGGAGAGCCTGAATGTTGAGTTGCTTTCAAATGTGGCATCTTATTTACTATTTGTGAATCAAGGTCCAGGAACTGTTAAAAAGGTCTATCGAGAAGTATCGGAAGTCCCAAATGGGAATTTTAAACTTAAATCAGCCGTATTGACAAAAGATATTGCAGCAGAAATGGTTCAAAATGGATTTCCGCGTGAAGATATCATGGAAGAATTTACTTCGCTTGAGGAGTGTGCAGCCGAAGAGTTCGGTAAAATTAAAGATCCGGCCTGCGAACTAAAGTTAATAGGGCTTAAGAAACTCTCAGAAAAAAATGCTGAAGCCCTTTCCCGATTCCAAGGAAATTACCTAAATATAAACACGGAAGAAATCTCTGATAAAGCAATTGAAGCTTTATTACAGGGCCTTAAGTGCGAGTTTTGCCTAGGGAATGAAAAAATAACAGATTCAGCAGCAAATATTCTCAAATCATTTAAAGGACCAGTGCTATACCTTCGAATTACCGAAATATCAGCTTCTTGCGCAAAGGCATTAGCTGAATTCAGGGGTAGCCTTCACCTAAACCAATTAAAAAACATACCTAGTGAAGCGCTAGAGGAGTTTGCTAATTATTCTGGACCAGAACTTCTCCTTAACGGATTTGAAGAAAAAATCCCAAAATCCAGATAAATATTACGAAAAAAATCCTGTCAGACTATGTAAAAAAAAGAACCAAATTTTACTTGTCTTTATGCAACCAGCCGCTCCCTGTTTAAGGATATTTCAGCTTTTGGTCCAATAGGGGGTAATACTTATAAGGACCTGGAATAGCCAAAAGGAGTTGGGGTCTATGCTATCTGGAAAATGAGTCAGAATATTGCAGAAACTCTGATTTACATCGGGATGACAGGTAAAATAAATCAACAGGTCAACGGGGAGGCAAAACTCTTTGACCCAAAGAACGGCTTGTAACAGGAGAGGGGTTCGACAAGTGCTTGTTGGACAGGCTTGTTGGCTCTCAGAATTGTAAATTATAGTTATTGCGTATTAGGATGACCTATCGTATCAACCACCTATGAAATACCATCTGCGAAAGCGTGAAAATGTTCTTTCCTACCTTGCCAGCGAAGTTGTTGAACTGGATGAAGATGCGTTTCGGAAACTCACGATTAATCCATACACCGGGAAGGCACCGGAAGAATTTCTTAATTATATAAACGACATTGACCTTTGTGATGGCGCTCCGGAAGGCCTAAGTAAAGACCAGTCCGAGGCCCTAGAAAAATTAAAAGGTGAACTGCTTGAAATGAAGGAATATGGAAGCTCTGCAGAAAAATTTGAGGACTCTTGGCTTGAGCTCGGCCAAAAGGATGAACAGCTAAGGAAAACAGGATGGTTTCAAATTGAGCATAGTTTATTGAAGACAGGATAAGGTTGAAATATCAAAAAATAAATATTCAAAGACTTAAATACAATTAGCAAAGCAACCCTCTAACCTTTTTAACTTAAGCTTAAATAATGATTAAAACCGCCTTAAATGCGGGCAAGAAATAATTCAAGTGGCTTCATTTGTAGAAACTCATTTTCAGTATTTTAAAGAATGTCCTTTTGAAAAGCAGGGTGTTCTGGGACTCCCTCCGTTTCGGTGGGCTGAAAAACTTGGTTTAAAGGGGGTGCCACTTGTAGACCAGTTGCCTCAAGAAAGTCTTGCTCGAAGCTCAGTTCGTGCAATTTGCCGTGATTTTACTAAACCCGTGCTCTTTGGCTATGTCTGCGCGATGTGTTGGGGAGTACAGGAGAAAGGGCCTCGTGGAAGTCGAGGGGTGACGGAGGCTTGGGATGGGAGAAAAACAATCGAGGAGCACCTTGAGACAATAAGAAAAGGCAACCTCTCCAGAGGTGAGGCCTACAATCTTTTAAGCGGAAAAAGGAAAGTAAAAGGGCTTGGGCCTTCATATCTGACGAAACTGCTCTTTTTTTTCAGTCCTGCTGAAGACTTGTGGATCATGGACCAATGGACTGCAAAATCCGTTAATCTTCTTACAGGGGAGATGGTAGTAAGGATTTCAGGGGGTGCTCCAAGTGGTAGGAATAAGGGGGGTAATTATCAGGCCTTTTGCGAGGAAATCGATAAACTTGCCTCACGAATAAACTGTGACGGGAATCAAATTGAACAACGCTTAATGTCCAAGGCAAAACCGCTTGGTAAATGGCGGAAATACGTAGTCAAGCACGACTACGATAAAGAAAAAATGGTTGAAAGATATCCGCATATCAAGCCGAGCGAATTGTAAAAAACAGAATTATAAATCTAAGAATATAAATAATTTTTCTTTACTGAGCATTGCTTTCTACATTTTCTACTGAAACCGTTGTGCATTATCTGGAGATCTAATTACAACCTTGTCTTTATTTAGAAACGTCTGAAGTGACTTCATCATATTTACTTCATATAAATGGCGCCCTCTTCGCTCATCTACAAACCGTAAAAAAGCCGACTATTGGAAAGCTAAAACGTCAATAAATCATTTGTCACAGTGTCGGTCGCTGGAAGTTCTTATGGAAGCAACAGCTTCTAAAATGCCAAGCTCATCGAAAAGACGGGTCGGAGTCTGATTTGGGTCTGTATAAAAGTGGTTTTGTGGTGGGGCTCCATTCCCATGGAAAAAAGATTCTCCCCAGAACTCATAAGCCTCGTCCACGTATGTCATTCGAATATCCTCGTGAATCAGTCTGGCAAGTTCCTGAATGACGGGACCGGGTGGATACCAAGCCGTATTCATTCGAATCAGGTTTGCGTGAAACACGACCGAATAACTGTTCCACTTAGTCCCCCAATTCTTTAAGCTCCAGTCGTACCAACTTTGAAATCCAAATTTAGCTAGGTTGTCATCGTATTTCTTTTGGAGAACTTGCCCCTCTTCGGTCAGAGGGTCAATCGACTTCAAGGTTACGTCGAGCTCCTTTGGCATCGGGACTATCTTATTAAAATCTAGGATCTCGGACGCACTGTTCTTATCCGAGGCCACATTTACTTCTGAAAGATATTTCCCAACAAGCCCTCGCGCATCAGCAGCAAAGTAGAGCCCGACATCAATATCGTGAGGCATGTGCTTAAATATCGGAAACCCTTAAAACAACGTCGATTAGTATGTCCTTACGTATAGGGCTGATTGTTAAACTTCGAAGGAGTCCCATTTCGAGGTAAGAACCCATCTTAAGGCGGATAGCTTACCATGCAACATACCCAATTCAAAATCATCAATGGGTTCCGAACCGTATATCTTTCTTAGCTTGGCAGCACGAGGGCTTTCCTGACTCTTAGATTCTTCTGATGTGCTACCTAGAAACAGCTGTTCAGCTTCCTTGTGGGCATTCACCTCAAGATATCGATGTAGCCAAACACGATCTGAGACTTCTTTTTCAGCCTGCATTATATCATCAAGTTCTTTAGGACTTAATGCCTTCCTTGCTTTTTGCCCCTTAATATTCATTTACAAAAAGCTTCTACTAATATGACTACAATTAAAGAAAATCCTCTTAATTCTTAGCCGAAATGATGGAGATGCATGGCATAGCCCAAAAAGGATATGGATGGTTAACTATGAGGTTTCAATTTCATAGACGGCTAAAACATAATGCCTAAAGTAAAAAAATGATCTCAACCAAAAAATTCTTTAAAGAAAAGCTCAGCGGGCCAAAAGGGAAATCATTCCGAAGTCTGGGCGGGAACACCGTCTTTCATGTTTACAAGGTCGGGTCTGAATATTTCCTGTTAACCAAAAATAAAGCAGGGGAGCTTTACAGAATAGACAAAAAGAACTACCGCAAAACATACGCCCGTTATCTCCAGCTAAAGAAAATAGGCAAGGAGAGCGTTTCCTCCGAGTACGGCACCAGATGGAAAGCGTGTCCCAATATCGTTATTTGTCCCTTTCTAGCTGCCATAAAGTAACATCAACGAATGTCCCCAACGTCGGGAGGGTTTAACAACCTATGAAAATTGAGGATATAGCAGAGGTAAATGGGGATCGAGCAGAGGTTAACGGCTTTGGGAGTCTTAAGTCGGATGAAGCTGGAGAGTTGCTAGCCTCCTTTGATGGTGAAATCGTTTTCCCAAATGTTGATAAATTGGAACCAGAGTTTTATGAAGCTTTGGTTAAACATAATGGCAAAGGCATTAGTTTTCCCAATTATCATGGAGGACAGGGAATCAAATTAACCGTTCAGGATGCTCAGATCCTTTCCACCTATCGGGGTCCGCTCATGTTCGATTTTGATTCTAGTTGCCGTCTTCCCGGGCGGTTGGTTTATCCGCTTTCCGCTGCTGAGAGTGAAAAACAGGAAATCGAGGATGAGATTGCGATAGCAAAGGCATTTCGAAAACATCACGGTGGCGAACTTGAGCTTCAAAATATTTCCATCTTAAGCACTGTGGCGGCTGGCGAGCTTTTTGCCCGCCATCTACCAGTTTATATTAGTAGCAGTTTTCATGCACAAGAAGAAGGTGCATGCGGCTCAAATCCCGAATGGATTCGCGAGCAGCTTGAGGCCGGATCAATTACGGAATGGGATAAAGTTGCAGCGATTTACAGAGACGCTGAAAAAAGATGGTTCCCAGATCTTCCTGAAGATGAATATCCGACAAGAACCAGATTTTGTTGATTCGGATAAAGCAAAGCCAAGCACGTTCTCCTAAATCATACAATGTCGTGAATGATTAGCGTTCGGCTTAAAAGTGAGGGACATTGTCATAAAGAGTGTGGGATCAATGAAAATTAGTTCTTCGAAAGAGGCTAGATATCTCACCAAGTCCCGCTATCGGATGGCTTGCGAATGTCCGACAAAGTTATTCTACACCAAGAAGAGCAAAGAAGTACCTGCGTACATAGATAATGGTATAGACGACCCCTTTTTAGCAGCACTCCGGGATGGTGGTTTCCAAGTGGGCGAACTGGCCCGGCAGTACTATGGCCAGGGTGTGTTGATCGACACTCTGGACGAAGCGAAAGCTCTTAAGCTGACGGCGGCGGAGATGCAAAAACCTAATGCCCTGATCTTTGAGGCTGCGTTTCTTTATGAAAACCTATTCATCCGGGCCGATATCGTCCAGAAAACGGGAAACAGCATTCGCCTGATTGAGGTTAAGTCCAAATCCATTCAACGCGGTGATCCAAAGGATTCGCTTTTGACTGACAAAGGCCTACCCAAGGCTAAATGGAATCTGACGCTTCAGGATATCGCTTTTCAGACGCATGTTCTGCAAGAAGCTAGCCCTGGCATGGAAATCCACCCCTTTCTAATGCTGGTGGACAAAGAAAAGCCCGCGGTTGTGGATGCGATGAACAGCTTCTTTTTTCTTAAAAACCGTGGTGATAAATCAAATCCGGAAGTGGTGCTTTCAAGGCCCCTACCGCCTGAGATCCTTCAAAAAAAGAACTGGATCTTATGTGAGATCTGCGTTCGCGAGGCGGTTGATCTACTGCACAAGAAGAACTATAACGGCAAAACCTTTGCCCAGCGGGCAAAAGATTGGTCTGACAACTACGCGAACGATAAAAAGATTGCCCCTATCCTAAGTTCCGAGTGCCGAAACTGCCAATTCCGGGCTACAGCCGAGGAGATGCAGATGGGTGATAAATCCGGTTACCACGAATGCTGGCGGGCCGTTACGGGCCTGCCGGATGCCAAGTTGGAACGCGGTACAGTGTTGGAGATCTGGAACTACAACAAAAAGGACGAGATGCTTGCCGCAGGGATATACCATCAAACTCAGGTAAATCCGGAAACCTTCACTGGATCCAAGGCCTCTAGGCAGCAACAGCAAGTGACCTGTGTGCAGAAAAATATCACCACACCTATGGTCGACATCTCTGGATTGGGCGCAGATCTATCCAAGCTAAAATACCCTTTGCATTTTATTGATTTTGAAACTATTCGGCCTGCAATTCCGTTTCATGAAAGATCATATCCATATCAGCAGGTTGCTTTTCAGTTTTCCCATCACGTGGTGGAAAAAAATGGAACGATCAAGCATGAAGGACAATGGATCAGCCTCCAGCGTGGTCATTCGCCCAACGAAGAATTCCTAAAAAATCTGCAAGCCCAACTCTACCAGGATGGTGGCACAGTCCTTCATTACGCCCACCACGAGCAACAGGTTCTGGGAGACATGGCCGACCAGGTGAAAAATAAAAATGCCCCTTTATCCGCATGGGCAAGAGAGCTGATGAATTCATCGAAAGTTAACCACGGACAGGGCAAAGGCCGGATGGTCGATCTGCAAAAGATTTTGGTGCAGCGCTACTATCACCCCTTGGCGGGGGGATCAAATTCCTTAAAGAAAATCCTGCCTGCGATCCTGAACCCTGGGGGGAAACTGCACGGGAAATACATTCGGCCCGTATATGGGGCAAAATCAATGCCCAGCCTCAACCTAAAAAAGGGAAAGGCCTGGGTGAGTGCAACTTCGTGGGACCCCTACGAGCTTTTGCCATCCGTGGCGGCCGATATTACCCATAACTTAGAAAGAGGTTTTAATGTGGCTGGTGTGGACGACAAAATTGACCAAGGCGGAGCGGCAATGACCGCTTACGCCAAAGTACAGTTCACCCAATGCAGTAAGGAAGAGGTGGCCGACATTGAGAAGGCTCTCTTGCAATACTGTGAGTTGGACACCCTAGCGATGGTCATGCTCTGGGAGGAGTGGCAGGAGCAGATTAAAAATACCCATGTGTGAGATCAAAACGGATTAGATAACCACAGTCAGGGGGACAACAATGTCAAAGCAGTACCGGCACAATAGAAAAACAACGCAAAACAATCCACAAACAACGCTAAACAATGGGAAACAACGCCAAACAATAAAAAACAATTGGAAACAATAGAAAACAACGCTCAAACAACGCCACAATCTAACCAGAACGGGTTTTTAAGGGGGGTGTGTCAGGCTAAGAATGTGCAAAGGGGCTATTCCATCGGCTTCAACCACGTTCAAAAGGCGGTCAACACCATGGTCAAAGCCATGCGGGACCACAGTCATCCACGGTCAATCCATAGTCAATCCACGGTCAACGCCAGAAATAAACTAGAATGGTGTGTGAAGGTGCGACGCTCCCTGGCTCCGCATGCATGGGACTTTTAAGGGCGCCAGCAGCGGGCGGGGTGGGGTGGGCGCTTTGGCTTGAGAAGATTAAAGGCTGGATGGGGATTAATAGGTAAGTAGTTAGAGAGAACAGATATACATCCTAAATGGCAATTAGCCCTGCTACTAAATTCCTTGAAAGTTCGCTTTATTAAGAATTATATGCTTAGTTATTTTAATTACCAAACTCCTCCTCATTAGTTTGATGGCTCTGGCTTACCAGTGTGCTTCGGCGCAACTCGTGACTGAAAGTTTTGGCAGTGGTGCCAATGCGTTCACGATGGATTTTGTGACGATTGGGAATCCTAATAACGTGGCCGATACAACGGGGAGTCCTAATCCTGCTGGTTCAGTGGCCTACACCTACAATTTGGGCAAGCAGGAGGTCAGCAGGGAGCAAATAGATAAAGCCAATACAGCAGGGAGCCTAGGGATTACGATGTATGATATGACCAGCTATGGAGGCAATGGGGCAAATCGGCCTGCTACGGGAATTAACTGGTTTGAGGCTGCCGGATATGTGAATTGGCTCAATACGAGCACAGGAGGCACAGCGGCGTATAAGTTCGTTGGTGGAACATTTCAGCTATGGTCTCCGACAGATGCGGGGTACAACGCGAACAATATGTTTAGGAACAGGCTAGCGAAGTATGTCATCGCCAGTAGTGACGAGTGGTACAAGGGAGCGTATGGGAATCGGGATGGAACTTGGAATGACTACCCCACTGGAACCACGATCGCACCAGGGTCAGTAGCTGGTGGAACAGATGCGAACACGGCGGTGTATGGTTTACAATCTGGCCCTGCAGACATCACCAACGCAGGTGGGTTAAGTCCGTACGGAACGATGGGGCAGGGAGGGAACGCGTACGAGTTGCTTGAGACAGCATATGACGGCAGCAATAACACAGCGGACGAGAGCCGAGAGATGCGCGGCGGCTACTGGGGCGACTTTGCCACCTTCCTCGGCGGCAGCTTGGATAAGTCGTACCGCTACGAAGTCTATCCGACGTATGAGAACCTCGACATCTTCGGGTTCCGTGTTGCTAGTGTCTCTTCTCTGTCTGCTAGCGTCCCTGAGCCGTCAATTGGTCTGTTGGTGGTGCTAGGGCTAAGTGGGTTGCTACTCAAAAGGCGTAAGACTCGTACCCTTTAGTCCTTTTTTCCGAAGCGGGTCTGGAAGAGTTGGGGGGCAAGGGCTATGTGTAAGCCTGAAAATTCGGTAAAGGAGCTATTCCATTGCCTTTAACCACGTTCAATAGGCCGTCAACACCATGGTCAACGCCACAAACCACCACAGTCATCCACGGTCAACGCCATAACTTAACCAGAGCAGGGCTTTTAAGTGGTGTAAGGGGGGGGGGTGTGGCAAAAGGGACCATTCCAGGCCGAGAACCTGGCCATGAATTTAGCTACATTTTACCAGTAGGTTGACCGAGAACCTGACCGGGAAATGAAATTAAATACCCCGAAAAGAGGGGGGAATTGCCCGAAATTCGAATTAAATGGAAGCGGTGAAATGGTGGACGAAATCGGCTGAGCAGGGGGATGAGGATGCAAAGAAAGACCTCGAAAAGCTGAATTCTAAATGACGTTCCTCCTGCTCCTCGAAACGATGGAACAATCATTTTACTCACCCCGCTTGCTATAGACAGGCCGAGGGGAGCAGAGTGAATTGGTGAAGTTTACCCCTCTTTTACTTCTCGCTGGAATGTTTGCGGTGAGTGGATGGGCGGAGATTTACTCTCCCGAATTAGTTAAGAAGGCAGAAGGAGGAGACGCAGAGGCACAATCCGATCTTGGCGCTTGCTACTACTTGGGCTCTGGCGTTACCCAAGATTATAGAGAAGCGGTTAAGTGGTTTACGAAATCGGCTGAGCAGGGAAATGCTTATGCACAACGCGGGCTTGGCGCATGTTACGACTTTGGCAACGGCGTTACCCAAGATTACAAAGAAGCGGTTAAGTGGCTTACGAAATCGGCTGAGCAGGGAAATGCGGATGCCCAAAAAAATCTTGGTGTGTCCTACTACAAAGGCCAAGGCGTTACCAAAGATTTTAAAGAGGCGGTGAAGTGGTACACCAAGTCGGCTGAGCAGGGTGATGCAACTGCCCAAGTTAATCTTGGTGTTTGCTACAAGGAAGGAACAGGAGTGGGCAAAGATGAGAAGGAGGCGGTTAAGTGGTACACCAAGTCGGCTGAGC
>Ga0114966_10002215_pt1 | contig 17497 bp, 8 predicted proteins | sample M_130207_XF_Meta_FD_87029 | JGI IMG/M metagenome (GOLD analysis project Ga0114966, IMG submission 87029) | Freshwater microbial communities from Lake Montjoie, Canada to study carbon cycling - M_130207_XF_MetaG | ecosystem: Environmental > Aquatic > Freshwater > Lake | place: Lake Montjoie...
CGTGTCAATCGTTCATCACGCTGTTTGTCGCGGTCCTCGCGTCGCTCATCACGGTTTCTGTTTCCGCTCAAACAAATCCCCAACCCAGCTTCCTCACCAACGGTTTGGTTGCTTACTACCCATTCAACGGAAATGCGAATGATGAGAGTGGGAACGGTCATCACGGAAACTCATTAGGGGCTAGTTCGGTTAATGACCGGAATGGCAGCATAAGCAAGGCTTTTAGGTTTGACGGAACAGGATATGTCAGTATCAATCACAATACTCAGTTAGATTTTGGCGAACAAACTCCAATGTCGGTTTCATTTTGGATGCTTAGGGAACCTGGTGAGGCGCATGTCTTGGGTAAGCGTGCTGGACAAGATGATTGCAGTTTTCAAGTCCATTCGGGCGCGTTTCATGGCTCTGCTTGGTATAGCGGGCTAAATTTTAATTTGCCGGAGAGTTCAAACAAATGGATACATGTTGCCTATGCATTCGATGGGAATCGTATGGCAGCATTTATTGATGGAAATCTTCAAATAAGCCAATCTGGACGTTCCTTAGGGCCAAAAAGTGCTGTCCCTATCATGATCGGAAAACTTAATTATGGCGCTCCTTTTAAAGGATCACTAGATGATATCCGATTCTACAACCGTGCTCTTTCTGACACCGAGGTTAAAGCTCTCTACGATTACGAATCTAAACCTCCTGACAATAATTTCATCACCAACGGTTTGGTCGCGTACTATCCGTTCAACGGGAACGCTGAGGATGCCTCAGGAAACGGAAATGCTGGATTGCAAGTCAACACATTACCAATAGCTGACCGTTTTAATAAAAAATCATCAGCTTTTGCTTTTAATGGGACATCATCAAAAGTTACCATTAAAAATAAAATTATAAATATGGGTCTAGATGGATACGCAATTAATTTTTGGTTTTCACCATATAGTCTAAATCAAAAACTGAATAAAACATCAGAAAACGGTGGAGGCGTGCTTTTTAACAATATTTCAGGATTAGGTATTGAGGTAAGTTTCACGACATATACAGCTCCACAATATGCGCAATACGGGATTGATGATGGCATATCTGGAGCGTGGGATATGAGTATGAATCAAAATTATTACGGTGCTAAAAATAATTATGCTATAAATAAATGGTATATGGCAACGTTGGTTAAAAATGGGGGAGAGTACACATTTTTCATAAACTCCGACATACAAGACCGGCAAAGCAACTCCAAATCATACAGCCTGAAAGACGGGTTTATAATCGGGTCATCGTTTTGGAACGAATATTTTGAAGGGGCAATTGACGATGTCCGCATCTACAACCGTGCCCTGTCCTCAAACGAAGTGGCGCAACTGTATGCTTACGAATCTCAACCGCAATCTGCCTGGATCGTCGTGCAGATTTCGCCCACTTTCCAGAACCCAGTCTGGACTTCTGTTGCCACGAATACCGTCCCTAGTAGTGGGCCTCGACAGTTTTACCAAATGCGGGCTTCGGTAGTGGAGTCCGCTGTGGACTTGAAGAACCCGATTTGGACTCCGGTTGCCACGAATAACCTCCCTAGTGAGCCTCAAAAGTTCTACCGCTTGGTAGCTCAGTAAAGCCTGGTTCGACCGTCAGGGGCGTATTCGTAAATTCCTTTGTTCGTAGGGTGCGGGGGGCCCTACGACGAGGGGTAGATTGATAGGGCTGGCACGCTTTCAGGGTGCGGGAGGATTTTGGGGGATGTTTGGGTCCGGTGGTGTCGCTTCGCTCAACCACCGGGTGCTTGGAAGATGTTTAAACCTCTTCGAGAGGCTTGGTGGCATCGCCGAAACTGGGTAGGCGGACGTTCATTTTATCCATCATGGAAAGATACAGTCGGCAGAGTTGCCGGTCTGGTTTTTCTTTGTAGTCCAATACTCTTCCGCCTTTGATACGACCTCCTGCGCCGCCAACGAGGACAACGGGAAGCTGCGTGGCATCGTGGCCCCCCGTGAGCATCGAGGAACAATACATGAGCATGGTGTTATCGAGCAGCGTTCGAGGGCCTTCCTGAATGGCATCGAGTTTGCGCGCGATGTAAGCAACTTGTTCGACGAAAAACTGGTTTACCTTCAACCAATCGGCGGTGTCGCTGTGTGAAAGAAGGTGATGAATCATGTAGTCCACGCCGAGGTTTGGGAAACGAAGGGAGCTGTGATCATTGTTCAGTTTCAGCGTGGTGATTCGCGTGGTGTCCGTCTGGAATCCTAGGACCAAGATGTCGCACATCAGGCGCATGTGATCGGCGATGTTCTGCGGGATTCCATCGGCGGGACGCGCCATGTTCGGTTTGTCCAGGGTGGGTCGCCAGCCTTGCAACTCGCCTTTTTGTCCGGCGTTGGCGATGCGTTGTTCGACGTCGCGGACGGATTCCAAATACTCATCCAATTTACGTTGATCGCCCAAGCTAATATGACGACGGAGATTCTTGGCATCCGTCAAGACTGCGTCGAGAACGCTCCCATCGCCTTTGCTGACGTCGTCCTTGAAAAGCCGGTCGAAGGCTAATGCGGGATAAACTTCCAAAGGAGTGGGGGTCGAAGGGGAGCTCCATGAAATATGGGAACTATAAATCATGGAGTAATTCTTGTGCACCGAGGGGTTCGATTTCTCGCAGCCGAGAACGAGACTGGGCACCTTGGTTGAGCGTTCGAAGCGTTGGGCGAGCAATTGGTCAATGCTGGTGCCGGAGCGAATCTCACCTCCAGAGACCAAGGGTGCGCCGGACAGGAGATTTCCCGTCTGGGAACTGTGGATATTCCCTTTCTGCGCCTCGGCATTGTGGAGTCCGCGGACGAATAAAAGTTTCTCTCGAAAATCGTTGAGCGGCGCGAGCACCTTGCCGAGTTCCATCGATTTCCCCTCTCCTTTGGCCCACCATTCCTTGGAATGGAATCCGTTTCCAGAGAAGAGCACCGCGAGGCGCACTGGGGCTTCACTCGCGGGTCTGATGCTCAGAGGCGGTGTGTCACCCCAGACATTGAGGGATTCCATCCACGGCAGTGCCATCGTGACGCCGACACCGCGAAGAAAAGTGCGGCGTGAGAATTGGTGATTGACCATAGGTTGTTTGAGTTGGGGTATTATATCACGTAATCAAGTGAAAGGAAATAATGGGGTTACAATGCGTCATCGTCGGACATCCCCTTTCCGCGGATCTCACGAAATTGGCGGCTGTTAACAATCGTTTCTACGGCGGCACTGAATTGGTAGTTTCGCGATTCGAGTTTGCGTTGCATCTCATTGAGAAGCATGCGATCCGACAGCATGACGCTGCGACCGAGGGAATAGCCGAGCAATTTGCGATTGAACTGACCTAGAACCTCGGGACGTTTTTTGGTGAGCAGGTAATCGAGCAATCCCTGCGCATCGTCTACTGTGGTTCCATCAAAGACCTTGGTGCGGGTTTCGACAGGTCGATCACCCAAATCTTTGGAGCGCAACCGACCAATGGCATCGTAGGCTTCCAAGGCGAATCCATACCCATCAATCCTTTTATGACAACCGGCGCACAGAGGATCATTGCTGTGCTTTTCCACCAACTGCCTTACGGAAAGTTTCTCGGTGGACTCGTCCTCAGGCAGCACCGGAACGTCCTTGGGAGGTCGAGGGAGACGGTCGCCGAGTAGGACTTCAGCCACCCAGTTGCCGCGCAGAATTGGGCTGGTGCGAGAAGCGCCGGATTGTTTGGCGAGAGTCGCGCTCATGGCAAGAATCCCGCCACGACCCTGCTTTTTAACCCCATCCACTCGCCGCCACTCCGCCCCCTTGACGCCGGGGATGCCGTAATGTTGCGCGAGTGCCTCGTTGAGAAAGGTGTGATCCGCGTTGAAAATCGAAAGGACGGATGCGTCTTTTTGAAAAAGGTCCGTAAAAAATTGGATGGACTCCTCATACATCGCTCCGCGCAATTTGGAGAATGTCGGGAAATGTCGTTCACTCTTTTCATCCAACGATTCGAAATCGTAGATGTGCAACCAAGCGCAAGCAAACTCGGTGGCGAGACGGCGAACTCGGGGATCACGCAGCATGCGACGCGTTTGAGCGGTGAGCACCGCAGGGTTGCTCAAGGTGCCGTTGGCTGCTGCAAGCCGCAGTTCGGCATCGGGTGCGGAAGACCAGAGGAAATAGCTCAACCGCGTCGCGAGTTCATAATTATTTATGAGCCCGGGTTTATTTCCTGGGATCGGTTTCTCGGCGCGATAAAGGAATGATGGCGTCACTAATACCCGCGCGAGCGTGAGGCGAATCGACTGGTCGTGGGGAATTTCCTGATCTCGCAATTTGCGATAAAGTCCGTTGAGATCATCCTTTTCCAACTCGGTGAGCGGGCGACGATAAGCACTCTCGGCGAACTTCAGTGCCGCAACCAGATGACTGGGCTGAGTGTCCAACAGGTGTTTTTTGAATTCTTCGGCACGTTGTTTTATCGGCTCGCGCAATGGCTCAAATGCACTCGGGTCAGCGTCCTGAGTGGCGAATTGCCAGAGTTGCTCAAAGCCATCAACAAGTTTGAGAGGGCTTTGGCTGATGTAGTGCAGTTCGGCCCACAACCGGTCGAGTTCGGCCGATTGAGAATCATCAAGCATGAGTCGCCGCAGGTTTTCGTCCTCCCGGTAGTAAAGGGTGAGGGTAACCACTTCATCGACGGGAACAATTTTGGTGTAACAGAGGGCGGCGGGGAACAATTGGCGAAATGAATTGAAGGATGCCTCGAGGCGTTTTCGGGCGGGGCTTCCGTTCTTCACGAGAATAGGAGAATCAGAAATCACAGGACGCTCTCCATCAGACCACGTGCTCTTGGAACCTTGTTCCCGAGCCGTTCCTGCCGCGAGCGATAATCTGGCAGGCTTGTTTGTGAGCACCACCATTTGCACACTTGTTTCAATCCCATTATTTTTGTCAACCGAAGCGGTCGCGACGAAATCACAGGCTTCGGCAAATTCCACAGGCAATCGCACAGTGATGACGGAGGGGGCCTGCACACAAAGACTGGAGGCTCCTACTTTGCCACCCTTGGGATGCTTGCCAAACAGGAGTGGATCCAGACCCCATTCGTTGTCCGAAGAGACAACCTGATTCGACTCCGTCGCGCTCTTGTCCACTACTTCCGTGGACGGGTTGTTACGAAGAATAAACCCCAGCAGTGGGCCATTGATCGAAATGAGTTGTTTGTAAAGCAATGCGTCAGGGGACTCTTTGGTGAGACCGACTCCACCATTCCCGAGCATTTTTTGCACTTCAGCGGCGATGACTTGTTTTTGCCCACTCGTGGCACTTTGCTGCCAACGTGCGAGCAATGAGCCCGAAGGCAGGATGGATTCTTGGCCAACATGGGTCGTCGGTTCGCTGTAAAAATTCCAAACCCCAGAGTTCCCTAAACGGTCCGCGTGCGGATTGCCAGCGAGGATGTTTGGCGAAACATCCTTCGCTAGATCCCATTGACGAGTGCTATCAGTCAGGGTGATGTCCACGGCTGTAAGGTCGCAGGAATGGTTGCCGTCACGCGGTCCGATCGCTAGGCACAATAAATCGCCAGGGGTGACTTTGATGTTCTCGAATGGACCGAATTTGACTTCATTGGAGCCCTGTGACGTCCCTGCTGCAAGGCGTTGCCGCGAACTGCCCTGTCGGAGTTCCAGCACCCACGAGACCCCATTGCCACACTCCGTATGCGCGTGCTGCACCATGCCCTCCAGGCGAAGGCTGGTGGCGACTGGACTACGCCAACCCACCACAGATTGAAATGTCGGTGAGGGATGAACCGTGACGCCGTGCGGTTTCATATTGCCGGGAACGCGGACGTGGCGATCGGAGGAGTTGGCACTCACGCTCAACGCATCAGCCCCCACCCAACCCTTGATGAAGTCGTGGCCTTCAGCTCTTTCCATTTTCTGGGTCATGTAGGAAGTGATTTTGGCCTCGGGCGAACCGATTCCCAGACAATCCAACCACGCAGCGAGGACGATCGGGTTCACGTGATGTTTTTGAGCCAGTTGAGCCAAAGCCTCTTGAGTGAGAGGTCCGTGGACTTCATCCGCAGCCGCCAAGCAGCCAACGGCGGTGGAAGGAATTAACTCACGATAAGTGCGCCAGGCTTGGACCGCAGCACGGACATCACGCAAAGGCAGGTCTTTGCGACCTGGGGTGACCAAGCGCGGATTGTCCCACACCGCCAGATTAGCGGCATCTAGATGATCAGCCTCCTTGGACACTAGGTAAAAGGTTAACGCTTTGGCACCTTGTGAAATTGGGAGCTTGAATCTGACCTCCGTTTCTTCTGCCAGCGGAGTGACAGGAACCTGCCACGCTTTCGGACCATCCCGCTTGCCGATATGTCCGACCGTCGTGAATCGCCAGAGTGCCTCCTGCCATTGGTTGATCACGGCCAGTAGGGGTGCCAATTGATTGGGTTTCGCAGCATTCCATCCCTCGCGAATCTGATCGAGTAATACGGAGGGAGTTTTATTATTGAGGGAGTCCCAGAGAAGACCTAGGTATTTGGCATTCAAATTGCGTTCTCGTGCAACATTCGCAATCGATTTCCGATTCGTTTTGATGGCCTCTCGCTCAACTAGGGTTGCTTCAAGGTAAGTGTCCAACGGAAGCACGCCTCCATCCTTTGTATCAAATTTGATCCCCTGCAAATTCACTGCGCTTCCTCCGCCGTTCTTCGTAAATCGGGCGTAAAAACTCCGAATATCGGCCAAAGTCTGATCGCTCCAATCGCTCGATGAGGTGCTGGGAGAAAAACGGATTCCATCAGGCAGGAGCATGGCGTGCTTCGTGATTTCCTTGGCGGCGTCCATGTATTTGCTCACTAGAGTTGGTGACATGACCAAAGAGTTCCCGACATTCATGAAACCTTCACCAGACGCAGAATCGGCAGGAAATTCCTTTACCGGATCGAGGGTGGCAACCTGTGTCAAATCACGGAGGGTATAGGTATATTCGGCGTTGTTCAGACGGCGTAGCACCACGGGTCCCGGGTCACCATTGCGAGCGAGGGCCACTTGGTGCAACATTGAATTGATCGCTTCCACCAATCGTTTTAATTCTTCAGGGGTAGGTTGCGGCTTGTTTTTGGGGGGCATCTCACCCAAGGCCAACTGCTCGAGGGTGTGCTGCCAAGCTTTTGGAGATTTGAATACATCAGAAAAAGATTTAAATTTTTCCAGATCAAGATCCCCTTTTTGTTTCTCCGTTGAATGGCAATTAAGGCAGTAGGTTGCCACAATCGGTTTGACGGATTTATCAAACGCACGCCGACCCAAGGCTTGGGAACTCTGTCCTTGTGCCATGATTTCTCTCCATCCTCCCAGCATCACCGCACAGAAAAGGCAGAACAATAAAAGGGATGAAAACCAAAAACTGGATTTGATGGGCATGACACTTCAGATTAAAGTGCGAGAGCTGATTCCGCCAAGAATATTTTTTGTCTGATCAATGCGTGCGCCGACACCATGATTGTGTTCTCTTGCAAATCAGGAAGTTTTAGGTAATGTTTTGAGTATGCCCGTTTCAGCGAACTATGTGAACGTTGCGTGGCTGGCGTTTCGTGCGGCAGTCTTCTGGTTAACTGTCGAATCGCTGCTCGCGGTTGACCAAAAATCAAATAAATCCGTTGCTGAGGGGATGCGTTTGTTGCATTCCAATTGTCTTGGCTGCCACAATGCGGAGAAGCACAAGGCAAACTTGGACCTCAGTTCGCGGAGTTCGGCATTGCGTGGAGGTGAAAGTGGGGCGGCCATTGTTCCTGGAAAACCGGAGAAAAGCCTGCTGGTTCAGGCATTGGATGCTTCGGCGGATCCTCATATGCCCCCCAAAAAACAACTTTCAGACAAGGAGATGGATGCCTTTCGTCGTTGGGTTCAAGCGGGAGCCCTTTGGGACGAGAAAGCTCTCGAGCAAGCTCGCCATCCTCGGGAAGTGACTCCTGGAGATGCTCCCGTTGGGTTTTCGCCGATTTACGCGATCAGCCTTAACGGGGATGGAACCCGTCTCGCCCTAGGGCGCGGTCGCGATATTGTAATTCATGACCTCGGGCAAACCAATCAACCCGTGGTCACTCGCTGGATTGCTCACTCTGAGCAGGTTCGCTCGCTTGTTTGGAGCGCGGATCAAAAAAACATTGCGAGCGGTTCCTTTCGAGAAATCTCGCTCTGGCAGGGTCATTCTGGCCAGCTTCTTTGGAAAATCAATTTCGGCATCGAGGATCGTGTGACAGCGATACGATTTACTCCCGACGGGCGCAGCGTCCTAGTGGCGGATGGTCGGTCGGGGCAGGGGGGGCGACTCACGCTTTTCAATTCAGGGACAGGACAGTTGTTGCAGCGATGGATGGCTCATGCGGACTCGATTCATGATGTGTCGATCAGCTCTGATGGACGACTCGCCGCCTCCGCTGGAGCGGACAAGATTATCAAAGTATGGGAATTGGCAACTCACCAAGAGGTAAGTCGTATGGAAGGTCATTCTGCCGCAATTTATGGCGTTGCATTCAATCCTGGGGGGACCGAGTTGCTTTCTGTCGGTGCGGACAGGCAACTGCGGCTTTGGGACGTCAAGAATCGTGAGAGCGTAGTGACCATCGCCGATGGCAAGAATCCTTTCGTCTCCGTCTCTTGGCTTGCTTCGGGATCCGCCTATGCGGCGGATGAGGACGGTGCCGTTTGGCGTTTCAAGGATTTCAAACGCCATAATGGCGAACAGTCTTCCGCGACGGCGGAGGAACGCGAACTCAAACGATTGCCCGTCGCTTTCCACGGGCTATCCACAAGTAATGACGGAAAAACCTTAGCTCTGGCCGCACAGAACGGCGATGCCTACATCATGGATCCGGAAGGCAAGTTGATCGCGACAATTCCAGCGCATGCGTCCCAGTATCAATCGAATACGTCATCCCCCAATCCTTCAAAGCCTGAAGTCAAGGTTAAGGCTGGTGCTGCAGGAGAGTTGCCACCTCCATCCTTCGTCGCGGATGTGCTTCCTGCTCTCGCAAAGGCCGGCTGCATGGCTGGTTCCTGCCACGCGAAGGCTGACGGTCAGAATGGTTTCAAGCTATCGGTCTTCAGTTATGATCCCGCTGCCGATTTCAAAGAAATTACCTATGAAGGACGCGGGCGCCGAGTTTTCCCTGCTGCCCCGGAGGAAAGTCTGCTTCTCCTCAAACCCACAGGCACCATCGAACATGGCGGTGGCGAACGTTTCGCCGTTGGATCGGAAACGCATCAATTGTTGGTCCGTTGGATCCGTTCGGGCCTTCTTTATCAACGAGAGAATGAGCCGACGCTCGTCAGTTTGAGTGTGGTGCCTTCGGAAAAATCCTATCGTCGGAAGGAATCTACGCAACTCAAGGTAGAGGCAAATTTTAGCAATGGCACCCATCGCGACGTCACGCGATTGGTGGACTTTATTTCGAACGACAAGGAGTTGGTGCAAATCGATGAAAATGGAATCCTGCGCACGGGCATGATTCCGGGTGAAACCGTTGTCGTCGCGCGTTTCATGGGGCAAGTTGCGGCCTCACGAGTCACAATTCCAACCACACAGAAAATATCAGAAAAAAAATTCGCCGCTTTGCCGGTCAATAATTTTATCGATACCCAGGCGTTGGAGCACTTCCGAAAGTTGGCAATTCTTCCATCCGGGCTTTGTTCCGATTCAGATTTCCTCCGCCGATCCTCACTGGATGCCATCGGCGCGCTCCCGAGTCCTGAGGAAACACGCGCATTCCTTGCCAACGCCGATCCACGCAAGCGCGAAAAATGGATCAACCACCTTCTGGAACATCCAAACTACGCAGATTTCTGGGCTAATAAATGGGCCGATTTGCTTCGCCCGAACCCAGATCGAGTCGGGGTCAAAAGTGTTTATCTACTCGACCAATGGCTGAGGGAATCGTTCCGTCAGAACAAACCCCACGACCAGTTTGTGCGCGATATTCTTGAGTCAGAGGGCAGCAACCATCGCGATGGTCCGGCTGTGGTTTACAGAGACCGCCGTGAACCTACCGAACTTACCACGATGTTCAGCCAGCTTTTCCTCGGCACAAGGATGGAATGTGCAAAATGCCACCATCATCCGAATGAAAAATGGGCCCAAGAGGATTTCTATCAATTTGCGGCATTCTTCGGTCCCTTGAAACAAAAGGGTGCGGGTCTGTCTCCACCCATTTCCGCCGGCACAGAGACTTTTTATTTCGGAGGAAAGGGTCGCGTCAAACATCCCGTCACGGGCAAAGAACTCGAGCCGCGCACTCCGGATGGACCCTTAGTCCCATGGAACGAAAAGGAGGATCCCCGTCGCCAGTTGGTGGATTGGTTGGTCGCGCCAGGGAATCCATTTTTTGCACGCGCCGCCGTGAATCGAGTCTGGTCTGCCTTTTTTGGTCGCGGTTTTGTCGAGCCTGTGGATGATTTTCGTGTTTCTAATCCCATCGTCAACGAACCGTTGCTCCGAGCTTTGACCGAGGATTTTACTAAACACGGTTTCGATCAAAAACATTTGATTCGGACCATACTTTCCTCGCGACTTTATCAACTCAGTTCGGAGCCCAATGAATCCAACCTGAATGACACTCGCAACTACTCACGCTCCTACCGTCGTCGCTTACCTGCTGAGGTCCTGCTCGATGCCGTGAATGACGTGACCGGTGTGCCTGATGAATTCAATGGCTCCCCCCCAGGCACGCGTGCGCTCCAGACTTGGAGTTATAAAGTTCCATCTCAATTCATGGATGCTTTCAATCGCCCCAATTCGAGCAGCGATTGCCCCTGCGAACGCGATGGACGCACCAGTGTCGTCCAATCACTCCACATGATGAACGCGCAATCGTTGCAAGTGAAACTCACATCAAAGGATGGTCGCGTTAAAAAGCTTGCCGATGGCAAGTCTGAACCGACGGAGCTCGTCACTGAACTGTATCTGGCCGCGTTCTCCCGATTCCCGACATCATCGGAAATCGCCTCAGCCTCTGCTGCCTATTCCATGAATGGAGCGACCCGCCAGTCCGCCACGGAAGATGTGCTTTGGGCATTGCTCAATTCACCTGAATTCGTATTTAATCATTGAAGTCATGAGCCGCGAACTCAAAAAAAACTGTGCGGGGCAATCCCGGAGGGATTTTATTCAACTTGGACTGGGTGGCATGATGGGTCTCGGCATGGCAGATCTTTTCCGACTCCAGGCCGCATTGACGCAGGCAAAAAAAACCACTTCAAAAAACGTTAACTGCATCCTCATTTGGCTGGATGGCGGTCCGTCTCACTACGAATCGTTTGATCCAAAACCGGATGCCCCTTCAGAAATTCGAGGAGAGTTCAAAAGCATTCCGACCAAGGTTCCGGGAATACATTTCAGCGAGGCCCTCCCAAAACTTGCTGCGATCGCGGATAAATTCACTGTCATCCGTTCTATCTGCCACAAGGATCCAAATCACGGTGGCGGCAACCATTACATGATGACTGGAATGCCGACGCCGGTGCCTGTTGCCTGCGGTGCCTACGTGACTTTTCATCCTTCGTTCGGCTCGATGGTTTCATACGATCGTGGGCTTCGCAATGGGATCCCGACCTACATGTCCATTCCGGAAGCTTCCCGTTCTGGGGGGCCAAATTTCCTCGGAGGTGAACACTCTCCCTTTGTGATTGACGGTTATCCCAACAACGCCAATTTCAAGGTGCGTGATGTGATTCTTCCTTCGGATATAAGCGAAGGACGGGCATCCACCCGACTCCAACTTCGAAAATCGCTCGACCAGATGCGTCGTCATGAGGATCGCTTGGCTGCTGATCCTGCGGTCACCTTTGACAACTTTTACACCCAAGCACTGAACCTCGTTGCCTCTCCCCAGGCGCAATCAGCTTTCGATATCAGCAAGGAAAACGAAAAAGTCCGCGAAACTTATGGTCGCAATGACTTCGCGCAACGCCTGCTCATGGCTCGACGCCTTGTCGAGGTCGGCGTTAGTTTCGTCACGGTTTATTACGGTGGATGGGATCATCACGCAAAAATTTTCACTGCATTCAAGGGAGATCATGTCAAGCGTTTGGATCAGGGAGTCTCCGCACTCATCACCGACCTTGATGAACGCGGTTTGTTGGATAACACCCTCGTGCTGATGCTCGGAGAATTTGGGCGCACCCCTAAAGTTAATAAAGATGCAGGGCGCGACCATTGGCCGGGAGCCATGTCTGTCTTGACTGCTGGGGCAGGGGTCCCGCGTGGCCATGTTATCGGCGCAACCGATCCCAAAGGCTATTACGCCTCTGAAAATGTTTATCGTCCTGAAGATTTTGCTGCCTCACTTTACACAAAGATGGGAATCGACCACAGCCAGGTGCTTCACACAGCGACGGGTCGTCCCGTGCAATTGGTCAATAACGGACGCCTTATCAAGGAACTCTTCGCGTGACCCGACGCTGGCGCGTGTTATGGGTTTTGTTTTTTTTTCCGCTGGCGACTCTCGCCGCGATACCCGAGATTGAAGCGATACACCCTGTCGGTGCCGCCCTCAATACGACCAATTCGGTTACTGTGTCCGGAAAATTTGATCCTTGGCCGCCACGAATCTGGATGAGTCGGCCTGGATTAGTTTTTCGATTTGATACTAATAAAAACAAGGCGGACATCGTCGTGGCACCGGATGCTACTCCAGGCGCGATCCTACTGCGTGCCTATAATGAATCCGGCATTAGTGAGCCCCGATTTTTTGTCATCGGCAGTGGCTCCGAAACCAACGACATAGAACCCAACAACGAATTTCTAAAACCGCAGATCATCGCTGCTTTACCGGTCTCGATCAGTGGCCGTCTCGACAAATCCGGAGATGTTGATTCTTTCGCCGTGGCATTAAAAAAAGGCAACCTTTTGGAGGCTCGGGTTGAGAGTCATCTACTGATGTCCAAGAGTGATGTCGTCCTTCGTCTTGTCACCACGAATGGATTGCAGCTCGCTTGGAACCACGATGGTGTGACATTAGATCCGCGCATAGTCTGGCAAGCCACGAACGACCAAACTGTGGTCATTCAACTTTATGGTTTTGCCTTTCCTGCCAATTCTGAAATTCGCCTTGGAGGAGGCAACGAAGCCATTTACCGCCTTCACTTGGCATTGACCAATTCCCCTCCGGCATTTCTCGAATCGCCCTCGAATTCTCCAGTAACCTTGGCATCCACCACCCACGGTCGCATTTCCATACCGAACGAGGAGGACAGATTCACCTTCACTTCACTAAAGGATCAGACTCTCGAATTCAGGATCGACTCAGCCAGCTTTGGTTCTCCTCTCGACGCTTGGATGAGAATATCCGATTCAGAAGGAAAGGAACTCGCTTTCAACGACGATTCCGAAGAATCCATCGATCCCCGACTTGAATTGAAAGCCTCTGCATCCAGCAATTACAACATCCTAATTGGATCTGTAACCCATCGGGGCAGTGATGAACACCGGTATCATTTGAAAATCCGCGAGATTCAACCCACATATGAAGCCACGCTCGCCAGTAGTTCGGTGATTGTTACCAATGGAGGCACCAATCAGATTAAATTTAATCTCAAGCGATTGCGGGGTTACACGAATGAAATCGTTGCCCGTTTTGATTCTCTTCCTAGTGGCGTCAGCAGTATCCAAACCAATCTGCCATCAAAAGCGTCGGGTGAAGTTTCCATCCCCCTCATGGTCGCCACCAACGCCTCCCCATTCCAAGGTCCGATACGATTGTTGCTGAACAATCAACCCGTAACGTTTCCACTCACCACCCGATCTGTAAACAACGGCGTCCCAGGAGGCTACACCGATCTCCTGATCGATCATCTTCCTCACCTCTGGCTGACGGTCCTCGATCCCATCACGACTACAAATGCATCGAAATGATACAATTATTATTTCACTCGAAACATCGCGACCTATCGCCATTACCAATTCACAGCGGCGGCTAGCACCTGTCCGAATCGGTTTTGTAAAACACTTCTCGATTTTTACAACCATACTCGTGAAGCAGTTTGGTTATCTTTACGTCGTAGCAGCAATACTCGCCGAGTTCCACCAATTTGCCTTCAGGGGACTTCCAAAAACCGAGCTTTTTGAAACGTGACGTTTGAAATTAAAATTTGAAAAAAAACCGACGGCAGTCTGCGGCTCGATGGAATGAACCGAGTGGTTCCGAGAAGAGTAGGCTTTATCTGGTATTGGGTGGCTTCGTCGGAGAGTTGGTAGAGACGCTGGAGAACCAGAATCTTGCACAGAAACAAGCGGAATAGGCCGAACGACCCCGGGTCCTTTGGGTGCAACCGCCGGGAAAACCCGATCCAGCACGGGTTGGAAAATCTGCCAATCGATGACCGCGTTGAGCTGTTCCAACGGATCGCTTTGCTCTGAAATCTGGGACAAGCGTTCAGTCAGAGAGAAGAAGGAAAGTTCAGCGAGACGGATCAATTCAGGAATGCTGTCTTGGACGAAAACCCAGCCCTGCTTACTCACTTTTTAGGCTGTCTTTTTTCAATCAATTAAGTTTCTGGAAGTCCCCTTAACGTGCACTGGGCGAACAGTGATGGAGCAGTGCAAGAATTGTGAGATGGCATTAAACTTTCTCGAATTCTTCTGACACTTTGCCCGTTTGGCGACCTACTTAAGAGGAGAATCGTTGATAATCAACGACTTAAAATTGGCTCCAGAGGTAGGACTCGAACCTACAACCGATCGGTTAACAGCCGATTGCTCTACCATTGAGCTACTCTGGAACTCAGGGGGGAAAAACTTAGCAGGACGTCAGGAATGGTCAACGGTTTTTTGCGATAGATTCGGTTCGTTTTTTTTTGTTTTGCTTACGGTGTGGAAGCCGTAGGGTCTGGGAAATGCGTGCGATTTTGAACTATTTCTCGGGGCTAACAGCGGCAGTGTTTTGTTCTGTTGCCATTTTTTCAACGGGACAAACGTATGCAGCCTCGATGGTGGCCCTTCGTGAGGTTGCTTCGGGTTTCGTTTCTCCTGTTGTTTTGTGTAATTTCCCGAGTGAGTCGGGGGCAAATTTGATTGTGGATCAGGCGGGGACGATTTCGATTCTCGGTGCTGATGGAAAACTTGGGGAGGTGCCATTCCTGGATGTGCGTAGCAAGTTGGTCAAGTTGAACTCAGGGTTCGATGAGCGCGGGCTATTGGGATTGGCGTTGCATCCAAAGTTTAAGCAGAACAGGAAGCTTTATGTGGTTTACAGTGCGCCGCTCCGATCAGGGGGGCCTGCAGAGTGGGATAGCACACTTCAGTTATCCGAATTTACGGTTGCTAAAAACAATCCACGTCAGGTTGATCTCGCTTCTGAACGTCTGTTATTAGGGATTGATAAGCCTTATGCAAACCATAACGGCGGATGCTTGGCGTTCGGGCCGGAGGGTTATCTCTACATGTCGGTGGGGGATGGTGGAAATACTAGTGGAATCGGTCGAGGCCACGCAGCGATTGGGAATGGGCAGGATATGACCACCTTGTTAGGGAAGTTTGTCCGCATTGATGTGAATAGTGGTAACCCGTATTCGATTCCGAGTGATAATCCGCTAGTGAAGGGTTCTGGACGTCCAGAAATTTTCGCGAGTGGTTTTCGTAATCCTTGGCGGTTTTCATTTGATCGAGGTGGTAAACATCAGTTGTTCGTGGGGGATGTCGGACAGGGTGCATTTGAGGAAGTAGATATCGTGGTGAAAGGTGGAAATTACGGTTGGAACGCACGCGAAGGTTTTCATCCTTTTAACCCCAAGGACGCGACCAAAGTACCCCAAGAGACACCGGGTGTATCCGGGAACCTACCCGTGTTCAAAGATCCTATTTTTGAGTACAAAAATTTTGGAGTTCACAAAAAGGATCCTGACTCAAAGGGCATCTCGATCACCGGTGGTTATATTTATCGCGGCAAGGCACTCCGACATCTGCAGGGAAAATATATTTTTGGCGACTGGTCAAGACTATGGATCAAACCCGATGGGGTTCTTTATGCTGCGACAGCTCCGAGCGCAGTTGGGAGTCAATGGACCATTGAGGCCTTAGAGACCAAGGGATCGAAGAATAACAGTCTGGGTGCTTACCTCGTGGCGTTGGGAGAAGATGCCGATGGGGAGCTGTATGTGATGACGAATGCATCCAATAGTCTGATGGGAAAAACCGGGAAGGTTTGGAAAATAGTTTCTGAATAGGCCGGCCTGAAGCCGGGAGTCAGTAGAGCAAGCCCGTCTTAGGCGGGGACCCTCGTGTGGAATCGTACCGTAAGCCGTCATGCCTACCGTGACCATGATCCCCGGACCGGAGGAGATGCTCGTTCGGTATTTGGGCGACCGTTTAACGTTTCGAGTCGGCTCACCTATCTCCAAGGCTCGTGCTTTTTTACGCACAACTTTGGGTCGTGCAAGTATTGGTAGGCAGATCACGATCAGCGAACAGCGGCGGCGTTTGGCTAGCCTGCAGGGGCAATCTTTCCTTCCTGATGAACTTCCCGCAGAGTCTGTCTGGCGCGATGTACCGATGATCAAGGATGAGCAGGGGTGGCAGGTCACTCTTGCTTTGCTGGAAGTCGGTTTTTTTGAGGCAAAGACCTACCTGATCGATGAGGCGGGAACTTACCATTGGCCCGATGGAAATAATTTCAGACTGAGTGTACATCCGAATCTCGCACGAACAGGTAACACCATTTATTGCGCCTTCGTTCGAATGTTTGGGGCAACGAAAACTCTCACGAAGACTTTGGATGATCCACAGCTTGCTCAATTGAAAGGACTGGATGACCAAGGTTATACCGTGATTCCGCCTTCTGGAAAACTACGAGATTTGCAGTGGGAGCTACCGCATATTTTTGAGATGCTGAATTGTCGAATTTTACATTTATTGCCGGTAAATCCAACCCCAACGACATACGCTCGTTTTGGGAGATTTGGAAGCCCTTACGCATGCCAAGACCTGACAGCGATCGATCCTGCTTTGGTTGAGTTTGATCGCCGCACAACAGGGGTTGACCAGTTTTGCGAACTGACCCACGCGGTTCACTGTCGGCAAGGCCGAGTGTTCCTTGACGTTGTGATCAACCACACTGGCTGGGGTTCAAAGGAGATGGATCAGTATCCGGAGTGGTTTTTGAGATCGCAAGACGGCGATTTTGTCAGCCCTGGAGCGTGGGGAACGGTTTGGGAGGATTTGGCCGAGATTGATCACGCATCACGCCTGTCATGGGATTATCTGGCCGAAGTTTTTTTAATTTGGTGCCGCCGAGGTGTAGATGGTTTCCGTTGTGACGCGGGATACAAGGTGCCGGTACCCTGCTGGAAGTATGTAGTGGCTCGGGTGCGAGATGAGTTTCCTGATACCGTATTTTTGCTTGAGGGTTTGGGGGGAGCATGGGAGGCCACACAGGCATTGATGCAGGAAGGGGGGATGCAATGGGCTTATTCCGAATTGTTTCAAAATTGTTCCCCGGCCGATGTCAGCACTTACTTAG
>Ga0114966_10002216_pt1 | contig 17492 bp, 11 predicted proteins | sample M_130207_XF_Meta_FD_87029 | JGI IMG/M metagenome (GOLD analysis project Ga0114966, IMG submission 87029) | Freshwater microbial communities from Lake Montjoie, Canada to study carbon cycling - M_130207_XF_MetaG | ecosystem: Environmental > Aquatic > Freshwater > Lake | place: Lake Montjoie...
AATTTTTGAATCGAGCAACTCAACGCGAACGGTTGGTTTGGTGTCTACCGCAGTTGGCGCAGGTTTACTTCTTCGTCTGCGTAGTAAACGTCGTGAGGCAGAGCGTTGTGATAGATCTGTTGAAAGTCATGCGCTTGAAGTTGAAGCTCAACTCGCCGCAACTAATGATGACCTGGCTGTCGCACGACTTGACTTAACGTTACGTTCGTTACAGCCAACTCAGGTCAAAGATTTGCGGATGGTGATTACGTCAACGGAGTCAATCAAGTGTGAGTTCGTGTGTGCTGTTCAAGCCGATGCACCATGGATGCAGTTATCAAGCCAAGTGATTGAATTACCCCAGTCGGTCGAGCTTGAAACCTTGGTCTTGTTTGCTCACAACAATGAAAAAGTCCCACTGCTCTTTCCGGTGGGTGGCACAAACGCGGGCGAAGTGTGGATCAACCTTGATGTTGTGCAGACATTTGGTGTTGAGGCCGAATGTGAGGACGCTGACAAGGTGTGGACTGGTCTTGTGCAATCATTGTCATTGTCCCCGTTTGCCCAAGATGTGTCGGTTGTGGGTGAAGATTCAGTGGCGTTACCAGGGCGTCGCTTGGTGATTGCCCACGAAGATTCTGCAGAGATGGCAAAGGCTTTAACGATCGAAGAATCTGCCGCGGTTCTACTGCTTGACGACGCTCCCGAACATAGCGATTGCCCAGTGTTGTATCGAGGTCCGATCAGTGAGGGCGAAAGTGGATTGCGATACAACGACGGTTTATGGATTCTGTGTCCAAGTGGAGTGCAGGTGACTCCGGTTGGTTGCACCGCCGACGAAATTGATCTCATCAAATCGTTGATCGGCGAAGGTGATGAAATTGAGACATGGCCGATTGAAAGGTGGATTGATACGACCCAACATTCGGCAATTGAGAAAGCGATTCCGCCGTACACATTCTTGGCGTCGGTGCTTGGGCGACCCGAAGTGCGACATCTCTGTGGCAAGCGCGTTGAGTTTGAAAAGAGCAAAAGCGAAGAGTTGGTGATGTGGTTGGTCATGCACCCGTCGCAACAGCGTCGGTCATCGGCCCGCACCGATATGTGGCATGTCCCCATCAAAGATGCGACATTTTCAAATATCACATCAGATGTGCGGCGAAGTTTGACCATCGCCGAACTTCCGCCTGAGGGTCAGCAGTGGCTGGGGGTGACCCTCACCGACGAACTGCCTTTGCACTTGGGCATAGTGAGTGATGTTGAGATTCTGCGGGCGTGCGTCGATCATGCTCGCCGTTGGCCCGAGGACGGCGGACCCGAGGTTCTCCGGCACGGATTGGGGTTGGTTCGAGGGGTGCCTTTTGAATCGTCACTATATATATGGTGTGATTCGACAGGGCTAGCGTCTGACGCAGCGGTCTTGGTGGTGCGGGCTGCGCAGATGTTGGCCGAAATGTGCGCCGAGACCGGAGACATTGATGGGGTGTATTGGGCGACAGGCAAGGGACTGCTCGCCGTGCCCGGACACGAAGATTTGGTTGCCCAGCGCATGCGACTTCATGCCGAACGTCAAGATCAGTCCGCCTTACGTGCTGAATGGCAGGGGTATTGCCGAGCCTTAGCCAATGACGAATGGGGCGATGCTTCGCCGAGTCGCGCCATGGTTGAACTCTGGCTCGAACTGAGCGAAAAAGAGTCATACTCTGGTATGACCAGAGGTAGCATATGAGCATGAAACTGAGCGTGAGCCTTCCTGACGACGAGGTGAATTTTCTGGACCGATACTCCGAGCTGCACGGGGTGGGCTCACGATCGGCGGTGTTGTTGAAGGCAATTCGGTTGCTTCGAATTAGTGAACTTGGTTCTGCGTATGCCGAGGCCTGGCGCGAATGGTCTGAAGGCGACGGAGATATGTGGGAGACCACATCCGGTGATGGGATTGATTGATGCGGCGAGGTGATATCCGGTTGGTCAACTTCGAACCAGCACTAGGAAATGAAGCGAACAAACTTCGTCCCGCGATCATTGTGTCGAACGACGCGGCGAACTCGATGGCCGAAGCTCTTGGCCGAGGAGTAGTGACGGTTATCCCGGTGACATCAAAGACCGATCGAGTTCTACCTTTCCAAGTTCTGTTACTCGCGTCTATGACTGGCTTACCGAGAGACTCAAAAGCACAGGCAGAACAAATTCGTTCGGTATCGGCACTACGAGTAGGCGTCAAAGTTGGGATAGTTCCACACGATGTGATGAAGCTCGTTGAGGACGCCGTTCGATTGCAGTTGGCTCTTGACTAATTGAGTTCGGGGCTGGACTCGGGAGCGTTGAGTGAACGAGTTTGTGAATCAATTGATTTCAAGGGATCTATCTCTTTCCCTTGCACAACCTTAAGATCACGGAACTTTCGCAGAGTCGGCAACATACGACCTTCAAGCGAGCCGATCATGTCGTTGTAGGCAGTCGTAGAGGTATTCAGATGTGTTCCCATTTTTGACACGTGAGTCAAAACAACTCCCACCCTTTCGTAAAGTTCAGAACCGAGGGCCGCTACTTCTTTGGCATGCTCGGCGATACTGTGCGCCTGCCAACCCTTGGCAACAGCGAACAACAGAGCCAGCAAGTTCACTGGTGATGCAACTAAGACTCGACTCTTCATGGCGTCATCAAGCAACGTTGGATCAGAACGCATTGCATCGGAGACAAAACCTTCACCTGGAATAAACATCACCACAAAATCAGGAGCTTCAGGAAACTGATTCCAGTATTCCTTCCTTGCTAAGGCCTTCATGTGATCGCGCATTGCTCGGGCATGATTCTTCAGTTCAAGTTCTTTTGTCGCAATATCGGTTGCTTCTTGCATACGCAAATAGGCAGACAACGGTGCCTTTGAGTCAATTGCAATCAACGCACCATTTGGTAAGCGGACAACAACGTCGGGACGTTGATCAGCCTCGGCGGCACCACCAGTGAACTGCTCGGAATAGTCGCAATAAGGTTCCATTCCGGCAAGTTGAATGACGTTGCGAAGTTGGTTCTCACCCCACGAACCACGAGCAGTCGGCGACTTGAGTGAGTTTGTCAAAGTGGTTGTAGTGCTTTGCAACGAGGTGATCTGCACAGCGAGTTGTGCAACTGTTCCCTGTTCTTGGCTATAGGTCGTTTGCAAAGCCGTGACCGAACCCGATAGACCCTTGATCTGTTCTTCAAATGGTGAAAGTAGTGCTCGAGTCTGATTCTCAATATTGCGTTGCTGAGCAGCAAAGAACTCGGCGCTTTGTTGCGAAGTCGCCTGCAAAGTTTCCTGGGCGGTCTTGCGCATCTCGGCTTCAACCGCAGATCGAATACTGGCAACTAAGGCCGCTTGATCAACTGGCGCACCAGTGAATGACGAGTTACTTTGCTCACCCAGTGACTTCTTGATTGACAATGCTGCAATAACCACCACAGTTATCAAAACGATGATTGAACCAACAACTACTGCTTGCATCTGCACTACCTCCCTGGAAGTACGGTCAGAGTACTGCCACGCGCACCTGGCGTCACGGCGATACCGATATCTATGTCTTCATGCATTTGTTCAACATGACTAATGACTCCCACGGTGCGACCGCCACTTTGTAGCTTCTGCAGGACATCAATTGCTGTGTCAAGAGTTGATCTATCGAGACTTCCGAATCCTTCGTCAATAAATAATGATGTGATTTCAACCCCACCACTCATGCGTTGAACAACTTCAGCCAATGCCAATGCCATCGCTAATGATGTCAAGAACTTTTCGCCACCTGACATACTTTTCACGGGCCGCACCTGACCGGTGTAGCTGTCACGAATGCATACTTCTAGGCTTTGGCCCTGCCGCGCATCACCATCATTGAGCAAAATCTCAAATCGATGATTGGTCAAAATCTGTAGTTGCTGAGTTGCGACATCGCAGACATCAATAAACATTTGTTTTTGCACCCAGCGCTGAACCGACAGCAAGGGGGCCTTACCAGTCTTCATCACTTGTGCGATGTGGTAGGCGTCTTTTGAATTTTGTATAAGTTCGAGAGTCTCTGGTCCGAGGGTGTCAATTTCGACTCGCGCTGACGCGATGATCTTGAGATTTTGGCTATAGGCGTTGGCCTTGGCAGACAAAGCCTGATGGTGTAGATGGGCTTGTTGTTGGAAAACTTCGGCATCTTCAAGATTGGGTCGAATGTCGGGCACCGGTTGATCGCCAACTTTTCCAGTAAGTCCGGTAATTGAAATTTGTAATTGAGCAAAGTCTGCAAGGGACGACTCGAGGCTCGCAATCTTTTCGTCAGTCAAAAGTGCTGAGGCGGCAGCCTTGATGTCGGAGAAGTTGTTGTCTAGAAGCGCCTGCTTGTATTGGATGAACTTTGTAGCAGAGGCTCCCTCGAGAAGCGCAACCATTTCCCCGGTTTCAATGAGGATGTCAATGAGGTCGGTCGCCCGCCCAACAACCGGTTGGACTATGTCGAACGTATCTTCGGCCATGATCTTGCCCGCTGCGTCTAACGAGGAATTCATTTGGCTGGTCAACCGAGTTATATCTGCTTCAGATTGGTCGAGTTTGCTGGTCTGCTCTGTGATGGTGATTGAGACTTGTGCAAGATCAGCTTCAAGTTTGCTGATCTCGGATTTAAGGTTTCCTGCTGACGCCGCGAGCGTAGAGACTTGCGCCAACTTGTCTCGCAATTCGCCTTGTACTTTGACAGTAGGCAACTTGGCGAATTCTGTATGAGCTTCAGCGAGTGCGGATGTGGTTTCCCGTACGGCATTTTCTGCCAGAGCATTCGCGTTATTCGCAGCATCGTAAGCAATTTGCAACTCTTCGGTTGATGCATCTTCTGCTGGTTGAGCCAAGTTTGGGTGTTGGGTTGATCCACACACCGGACAAGCAGTCTCAGAAATAAGGTCACGCGCTAGTTCGCCAGCCATATGAAGCGACTGCAGTTTGCGAGCCTGCGTGAGTGCCTCATTGGCCGCCTGAAATGCTTTACCAGTCAGATCCCTTTGTGTCGTCGCGACTGTCAATGCCGCATTCGCGACGTCGACATTGGCCCGTTCTAACAAAGCGTCGAGTGCGACTACCTGTTCCTTCAGAAGTTTCTCTTCTTGTAATGCTTTGACCGCTTCTTCTTCGGTGGAGCGACTGACTTCAATGTCGGTCTTCAACGTAGTTTGATGTTTCTGCAATTCAGTTAACAATCCGTTGGCATTGCGTGCTGATTCTGTTGCCACTTGGAGATCAAATCGATCCTGGTTATATGACTTGTACAGTTGGGCGGCCTGCTCAATGACGTTATTAACTTTTGTTAACTCAGTAACCAGTTGTGTGGGAGAAGCCGACTCAATGAGAGAGGCAAAACTTGCCATGACGGGAAAATTTCCAGAAGAAACAAGGTCCAACAAAGTGGTCCGAGTAAGCGCAGCTTTTGCCATCGCTCCTTCAAGATTATACTGAGCAATTACTGACTCATTCTCAGCCGCAAGAACATTTCGCGCCTGTCGATCGCGATGGATATCGGTTTGGGCAGCATCAGCATGCGGTGTAATGGCGTCAAGTTCTTTTCTCAGACGTTGCAACTCGTGGAATGCATCAAAGCGTTCAGCTTCACCGACCGCGAGAGCCTTTGCTTCATTAGCCCGAGCAAGTGCCTTTGCTGCTCCGCCAGCAGTTTCCTCAGCCTGCAACGCTAGGGATGAAATCTGAGCAATGAGTCTCGGTAGGTCTTCTCGTGCATCAACTGCTTCGTCAATGAGTTCTTGATCAATGAGTGACTCGACAGCGGCTTCAATGTTGGCGAACTTCTGACCGAGAGCGACCTCCGCCTTTTCGGCTTTGCTTTTCAGTTTGCCTGCTTCATCCCATAATCTTTCAGCGAAAATTTTGTAAATCTCGGTGCCGAAAAGAGCATCCAAAATATCGGACTTGTCTTTGTCGGACGCAAGCAGAAACTCTTGGAATTCATTTTGCGGAATCAAAATGACCCGATTGAACTGGTCAATCGTCAGACCAAGTAAATCTTCAACATGCTTCGTCACATCTTTGGTACCAGTGACAGTCAGTTCTTCGGTACCAGTAGTGGTGAACCTAGTGAATCTTTGGGCACTGGGCTTGGGATTAGTTGCTTTTCGAGTTACTGTCGCCGGCAAACCAGGTTCGCGATGCACGAGATAGGGAACACCGCGATGTGAGAACTCGAGTTCAATCATGGGTGACTCACGATGTTCGTGATCGCTCACGATTGAACGACCGGAGGGAACGTCGCCGTACAACGCAAATGACAACGCATCAAAAATGGTTGATTTTCCGGCGCCAGTTGGACCGATGATGAGGTACAAACCCAAAGGCGTGAGTTGGTCGAAGTCGATTTCAACCAGGTCGGGGTACGGGCCAATACCTTGAAAGCGCAGGACATGTGGTCTCATGATTGATCTCCTCGTAAGACAGTGGTCAAGGCATTGTGGATCAACGATGTTTGAGTTTCATTTAATGATTGTTCAAAAGTTGTTGTTATATAATCGTTAATGAGGTCGGTCGGAGTTTTACGCTCGCCGTCGGGTCGATACAGATCCACATTGTGTTCGGGTCGTTTGATATCAAGTTGACGAACTTGTACAACGTTTGTGAATCGTTCGCGTACCTTGTCAAGCAGACCCAAGATCGGTGTCGTGTCGGTGACGTCTATACGCAGCAGGGCTCCCTGGGTGTTGTCATATTGTGACGATGACAATAAAGAATCCAGAGAATCCTTGAGTGTGAGAACTCGATGTCCGACATCAATGGTGATGGTTGAACTAGTTGGTTCACGGTCACCGCATTCAATAATGCGAACTGACTTGTCATGTTGTTCAGAGAATGAATACGACAAAGGCGAACCCGAATAAATCAGCCGACCTTCGCCAAATTCTTGAGGTGCATGTAGGTGACCAAGTGCTACGTAACCAAAACCGTCAAATACGGTCAATGGAACTCGATCGGTGCCTCCAACAGTCAGTTTCTTTTCCGACTCAGTTTCTGTGCCACCGGCGACGAAAGCGTGGGCCATCGCGATTGCTTGAGCTGGGTTGATGATCGCATCGATATTGCGCTGCAAAACTTCGGTGATGATGGCGTGGTGCAAACGTTCAACACCTTCAACGATCTCGACACGATACGGATCGATATAGGGCACCGGCACAACCTGTACGGTTTCTCGCCCATCGCGACTAGTGACGGTGATGGGTATGCCCATTGCAGAAACCAGACGATGTTCGGCGCGAATGTGAAGTCCGGCCTCGGCCATAGCGGTCGAACCAAAGCGCAATCGTTCAGCCGAATCGTGATTTCCAGAGATAGCGATGACTTGCACTCCCTCACGAATGAGGCGAGCAAAAATGTCGTCGGCCAACGAAACTGCCTCAGCGTTCGGCGTTGAGCGATCGTAAATATCGCCGGCCACCAAAACAGCATCAACTTTTTGATCGCGGACGATGTCGATCATCTGATCGGCAAAGGCTTCTTGTTGTGGCAATAGGTCGATGTCTTCAAATTTCTTACCCAAATGCCAGTCAGAGGTATGTAACAAACGCATGTTCAGATCTTCTCATGTGGGTGTTGCACGAAAGGGATTACTAGATCAATACCGAGCGGGTTCAACTCGGGAGTTTCGTCAGCACGTATGCCGGTCAGGGTTTTGGCCAATTCGGGATGACCTTCCAACAGATATTCAACACAACCCACAAATGCTCGATGGGCCTGGGGCATTCCCCACAGGTGTAGGGCTCGGCCGCATTTATAGAGCCGTACGGCATAGTGGTCGGCGCGGGTGGGGTCGATGACCTGGCCAGTGACGAGGTCGTATCCCAAACCGATGGCGAATAACTGAGCGTTCTCGAGCACTGCATGAAGAAACTCTGGATGATTGCGCAATTCGGTAATGGCCGGTGCGACGTTGTAACGATCATCATGGCGATCTGATGAGGTGTCAATCGGAAATGCCCACCAGTCGAAGTGCTCGCCCGAGCCCCAGAAATTACGCCAGTGACTCTGGGTGATCCAGTCTTTGAACAGACTGGTCTGCAAAGTGGTTTGGCGGATGAGTTGCGCGGTTCCGATAAAGATCATCAAGGCTCCAGTCGTTCGTGGACTACTAGGTGTCCATGAGAAGAACGAATTAAGCGTTGATTATTGTGCGGTGCCTCAGTTTTGTCAGCGAATCGCTCACACTGATTGCAAAAACGGTACTACTGATATAGCGAAAGATATATCTTGACTTTCCCCGTCCGAATTACGGTGCTTCGGTCTCTTCTGCAGGTTCTTCATCAACTGGTGTGTCGTCAACCACCGAATCGGTTGGCTGATCAACAACCGAGTCGTCGGTCGTCGGCTCGGTGGTATCGGATCCGTCGAATGAGAAATCGTCAAACTCAATTGCGACATCGGAGATGTCCATTTCACCGGTCTCTTCGTTGAAGTTGAGTTCGGTGATTTGCGTTCCATCTTCGTCTTCACCGTCAAATGATGACTCGTACAACAGATTGCCGTCTTCGTCGGTCAACATAAAGTCGATGTCACCTTCGCCATCGGGATCAACGATGTCAAAGTCTTGTCCGTCTTCAAGAAGGGTGTTGATGGATTCTTCGTCGTAGGCGTAGTCGGCTTCAACTTCGCCGTCAAGAGCCACGTCAACACTTGATGAGAAATCATCTTCGGTTGACACGTCGTAACTGAAGTCGTCGTATTCGGTGTCGGTGGGATCAACGCTGTCACGTACGAGCAGCGAACCCGAACCTGGTGAGTCAACGCTGAAAAGCAACGGAATCTTCTCGGCTGACGCGTCAATAACATCGCCAATCACTGGCTTGATTTTGACACCCTTCAGTCCGGCGGGAATTTCAATGGTTGCACCGGTTCCCCTGCCGCCCTTATTGGTGAAGACACGAATGCCATTGGAAAGTGTTGAAAGATCGCGGGTGTCGATGGTGCTGTCGCCCACGGTGATGATTGCTCCGGGTACTGAAGTTCCGCGAGTCGAAATCGAAATTCGGGCCGAACCCTTAGTGAGGTCTGAACGATCACCGGCCGACCAAGGTGCGGGGTTTGGTTCTTCGCGCGCACTCATCAACGTGTAGTCCATAGTGCCAGTGGTGCCCGACCAAATGTCGGCATCAACACCAGCGTTTGTCGCGGCCATATCGTAAGACCAAATCTCGGTTAATGGATCAATGGTGACGGTGGTGATTTGGCCGGGGTAGTTGTTGTCGTAGTTCAAGACTTCAAGCACACCGTCTTGACGAAGAGCGATTGCAATTGGTGTAATTGCGTGACCTTGTCCGTTGGAATAGAAACCAAAAGTGACGCCAGCTTGATCGCGAATAGCCATCACCATGTCTTGGGCGATTTGCGTGGGTGTGAGTTGCTGGGCGGCGTAGTTAAATTCGGCCACCGTTGAAAGATTTTGTGTGACCCACCAACGAGAAATGTCGGCACCGACGTTTGATGTTTCACGTTGCAAGTTGGTGACCACTGTGGCCCCGTCTTGAAATTCGCTCGGACTATTGAGACCCACAGCGAAGCGTTGGCTCATGACTGCCATACCTTCGCAACGACCGCCTTCGATTGACGCATTCATTTCTTCAACCCATTGCTGCGCGCCAGGGAGCGGAGTGCAGGCATTGTCTTGTACTTCGGCACATACCGATTCGACTCCGTATAGAGCGGCTGCAGTGTTGAGGTCAACTGCGTCTTCGGCGACTGGACCGCCCCAGTTTTCAAACGAGAAACCATCGGTGGTTGGGCGCATGCCCGAGTCGGCACAGATGAGGCCCTCAGTAGGGAGGTCACCAGCTTCGGTGGTGCATTCGTTTTCCCACGAGAAGGTTGAGTCGGTTGATGCAGACGTGTCTTCTTCGGCGGTGTTTTTGGAGCCACCGCAACTGACGAGGACGGTGATGAGTGAGAGGGATGCGACGATACGAGTGAGTTTTCTCAAGGGAGAGATTTTTGCATATGTTGGATGGGAATTTTGCATATGTCCGGACATATTTGATGATTGTGGACAAAATTTAGTCGTTGTTCACATGAGGTAGTGGATGGGGAAGTGCCACGACTTGGGTGCGTTGAGTGCAATGATGCGCCGGTTGTCAAAGTTCATGTGCTGGTTGTTGAACCGAACCGCGAGTAGAGCATTGGGTCCCCTGAGAAGTTCGACGAGCGTTTGGACTCCGTCGATCGTGCAACTGGGTACCTCGATCTCGATTGCCTTGCCTTCGTCTTCGATGAGGACTTCAACATCGTGGACCTCAATACTGAATGTCGAGCTATCCGCGGCAATCAGAAGCAAATAGATAATTGATCGCTAAGGACCAAGAACGTCGCATCCACTATCAACTAACAATTCAAAAACTCGATCCATCTGTTCGACATTTCTGGTGGAATCTTGGTGATCACCTTGAGGGACCCAGATAGCCAAACCATTTCTGGCTCTAGTTAAAAGAACTCTGTAGGTATTGATTGCAAATTCGGTTCTTTTGTTCGTTCCCCACTTACCAGTTCTGCGATCCAATTTTTGGATGAGCCAATTCCCGTCGTGCGGAACAAAATCCCATGACCAACAAACTCCAACTCGGTCCAGTTCCAATCCTTGGCATTTAAACTCAGAGGCTGCAATCTCGAGATGTATTGAAGAATTCAAATTCGGTGGACGGTCTAAAAACCATTGAGTCCAGTCATGATCGGTTGACGCTGAAGATTGCGGATCAATTCCATAAATCGGAAGTCGGCCAGATCGAGAACTTGCAACTAGCCCAATAGTTTCGACATTGAAATAGGTCGTATTTCGAAGCCAACCTTTCATCACATCCAGATCACGCGTGACCACCATTGGAAATTCTTCAAATTCTTGTCGAAGTTTCCTTGCTGTTCCTGAATCAAGCTCCAAGACTGCGTCGACCCAACTAGATAAGCCTGAGGCATTGTTGGTTCTTCTAACCACAGAAAGGAAAAGTTCTGGGACATATTCAAATTGGGGACCATAAGTTCCAGCAATACCGTCTTGCGCTGACCTCATAGTCCATCTGGTATCGGAGTCGTTATTTCTTTGCTTGACAGCAGCAATCCAAGATTGAAAGCCATCCTCGCCGTCGTGGATGTTTTGACCCGTACCAATCAGACAAATTAGGACCGCCCAAGGCAATTTTTCCAGATGTAAGAGTAATTCCTCAGGTTCAGACCTTAAGTTTTGATTCGAGTGTTTTCTGCGCATGTGGTTTTCATTCCAAGCACGTTGCGCTTCATCAAATACAACAACCCTGGTGGCAGAAGGAAAGCCATCCTGGGTGATCGCGTGGACCCGACGTATTTTGGTTTGAGCTACCTCCCGTGCCTCCCCAATTTTGCTGCCGGTACGCTCCTTTAAGTCTCGCGCGAGGACCTCTGTAAGTACTGAAACTAGGGGACCATTCCCTGTTAGATAAATAGGTGGGGGACTACCTTCACCGATGACATTTTGAATCGCTTCTTCGTGGGCGAGTTTAAGACCGACAAGAGTTTTACCAGCTCCGGGCACTCCTGAAATTGCGATAACTTGATGTGAACTAGAAGCCTTAGCATCTTCAATCAATGACACAATTTGATTTGTCAAATTTTCAATTTCTTCGTCTTCAGACAGAAATTTCAACTTATCGGAATCTTCCACTCCACTGAACATCAATCGCGCTGCATCAACGATACTTGGACGAGGGTGATACAGCCATTTATTTGGTGATAGGTCATCTGAAGATTGAGCAGGAGTTAGTTTCCTAAGGAAACTTGCTAGTTCATTTGAACCAATTACAGCGACGGTCGACTCATTTGGTTCAGAAATATCGAACATGGTTGGAGCGACATCTTGTCTGCTGCCATGTGTCTGAATTACACAGGACTTGACAAGCATTTTTGAACCAGCGTCAAGATAATTGAAGATATCTCGCGCATAGGTAACAACTTGCCTCTTTGCTGCGCTCAGAGTATGTTTTACTCCTGTTTTCGCTTCGAAAACGACCACCTCATCTTTCGAAATGAAGAGAAAATCTGACCGTCTAGAGATGAATGCAGGAGAAAACTCGAAATAAAAAAGACAATGTCCGTGTGTGTCCGTGATTTCCGTCGCTGCATCGTAAACCCACCCAGCCGACACACCCCAGGCGATGCTCTGATCGACCGAAATTTCGAAGCCGGAATACCTAGTTGAGAGTTGATGAATCACGGTTTCGACAAATGATTCCTTCGAAAGAAGTGCAATATCCTTAACCTTGAATTCAGTCATGCCCACCCGATCTTTAGAGCGCTTTGATGAGTGAAACTAGCAGTCACAGCCATACTTAAGGCATCGAGCAAATAATTGAACTACGAGCCACCAAAAATTTGAAAGAGCAACCAAGTGGCGAAACGTTGCCGTAGGCCTCATCTACAATGAGAGTTGATGAAAGTTGCTTCCTTTTTTGCTGGCGCCGGTGGATTAGATCTCGGATTTCGTAAAGCTGGGTTTGATGTTGTTTGGGCCAATGAATACGACAAGTCGATCCACGCCACCTACGAGCGAAACCATAAAGGAACAATTCTCGATCGTCGAAGTATCAATGATGTTGTTCCCTCGGACCTTCCCAAAGGAATTGATGGAATGATTGGTGGTCCCCCGTGCCAAAGCTGGAGTGAAGCCGGGATGCTTCGAGGCGAAGAAGATCATCGGGGACAATTGTTCTTTACCTACACAGATCTAATTGCCGCTATTAAACCCAAGTTTTTTCTGGCTGAAAATGTCTCAGGAATTCTTTTCACAAAGCATCGAGATGCACTCAACAGAATTTTTGAGCCGCTTCTTGATATCGGTTACAACATAAGTTTCGGTTTACTGAATGCTCAACATTATGGTGTTCCGCAAGACCGCGAAAGAGTAATCATCGTTGGATATCGATTCGGCAAAGATCTTTTCTTCGAACCGCCGAAACCGCTGGCCGAATCTCGTCGAAAGGTTCTCAAAGACGCAATCTTTGACCTTAGGGATTCCGCCAAGCCCGCCAACAGTGGTACTCATGCGCGTGATGATTTAGCAATAGCGAACCACGAATATTTGGTCACTACTTTCTCCTCAATATTTATGAGTCGCAATCGAGTTAGAAGCTGGGATCAGCCTTCGTTCACGATTCAGGCCGGTGGGCGACATGCGCCTCTGCATCCCCAGGCACCCAAGATGGTGAAAGTTGGCAAAGATCTTCAAGCGTTTGAGCCGGGCTTTGAAGATTTGTATCGGCGACTAACGGTGCGTGAGGCAGCCCGTATACAAACGTTCCCTGACTCATTCAAATTTCAATATAAAAACGTTATAGACGGCTACAAAATGATCGGCAATGCCGTTCCAGTGGAATTTGGGAAAGTACTTGCAAGGCAAATCAAGAATGATTTGGAAGCTAACGGGTCTATCAATATGCGTACCAAACGGACAGGGAAATTGATTGCGTATAGCGAGTTAAAGAAAGAACGATAGTAAAGCAAACAAGTTCCGAGAGCAGGGCTAACCGATCATGGCAGTGTCGCAAACAACTAATGGAAAAGCGTTTGAATGGGCAACAGCCGATCAACTGTCAAAACTTGGTTCAACAAATATCAAGAAATCGGACGCTTCTGAATTCGCCCGTAGTTGTTTTGAGTCGTTGTCTCCTAAAACTCAGAATGATATGTGTAAGGCAGCTGAAATGGCTGTCGCGCATATTTACCAACTTGAACATTTGGAGTCCGTGGAGATTAACGGTGAGATCGAAATAGCCGAAGATAAGAGGGGACAGTCGGGCGACGTTCGGGATGTAATTCTCCCAACTCGTAAAGGGTTGATTGGTATTTCATGTAAGAACAACCACGACGCTGTTAAACATTCAAGACTTTCCGGAAAGATAGATTTCGTAAAGAAATGGGATTTATCGAAATCTGGATGTACCGATATCTATTGGAATGACATCGAAAAAGTCTTTGTTGAGATAGATGGAATTCGAAATAGTTCCAAACGCAAAGCGACTTGGAAAGAATTACCCAATAAGCACTCCGATATTTATAAACCTTTGATGCAAGCGTTCAGCCATGAGTTGCTTCGTCAATCAGATATTTCCCATTTTGCATCTAAAGAACTTTGTGAGGGCTTGGTCCGTTACCTCATTGGGCAGCAGGATTTTTACAAAGTCATTCGGCGGGAGAACCCAAATTTAGTGGAGATTCAGGGTTTTAATCTCAGTGGGTCCTTGGCCTGTTCGAAAACCAAACTTCCGTCGAGGGTACTTGACGTAGAGACCGCTTCTGATTCAACAATAAATCTCGCGATGGACAAAGGATATAGTTTCAGTTTCCGTGTTCACAGTGCGAGCACTCTTGTAGAGAGATCTCTAAAACTAGATATCAGGGCAATCGGTCTTCCTCAAGGTATCTATGCACATCATGCGAGGTATTAACCCCTGTTGGAAGTGTGAATTAACTGTGTTTGCTGAGTAAAAGTCTTCAACCTTCAGAGACGGAATCTTCGATTTCTGGATGTTAGATGATGTTAGCCAAGTCCTTAAATCGAAATTCGCTTAACTCAATCAGAGGATCTCTTCGTAGTCTCTCTACTATTTCTAAAAATATTGGAAAACTAAGCAGAATTGATTGACTTTCTTTCTCTAAAAGTTCCGGAGGAAGAAAGTTTTGAAACGTTGAGCGACTGAAAAGGTCATTGAAGTTAAGGTCAGCCACGAGATCAGAAAAAGTTGATAATTCTTCGGTAAAATTGATTGGGTGTTTTGACCTGATAATCAGCCCTGAAAGAGCTACCCGGTCAATCTTCTGATTTGCAATCGCGGAATTTATGATTTCACCAGCGAAAGTCAGATAGTAAAAAAATCCGTCTTTTGAAATCACGGGAGTTTCGCCACGCTTCAGCAAAAGTATTAGGTCTTGTAGATCTTCCCTAATTGTTTGAGCGGCACCGATTGGTCGAATATCGTTCTCGAACGATCCAGTAATTAATGATCGTCTGACCCATTCGGCTCTAGTGAAATTAGGTTGGATTCTTTGTTTTGATCCATCTAAATGAATATTTGCCTTGAGGTTTTTAGCTGAAACAACTTCTATTCCATGACGGGGATGGATTGCGGTTATTTTGTACCTGGCCCCGCCAATGGATATCACATCACCACAAACGACTTTCTGACGAACTTCTACGGTAGCGATTATCCGACCGTTATGGCGTACGTCCATGCCTTGAGATGACTCACTAAAGTTGGACCAAATTTGCCAGCGTTCACGTAATTCATGAAAGCCCGCAGAGGCACCAAATTGGCGATAGACAGGATGTTTTTGTAGTACACCATGAGCCACTAGTTCTTCAAGAATTGCTTCACAAACATCTTCACTTAAGTGGTCCCAGACAGAAGTCACTTTTGAAAACTGCTTGATTCCGACAAAACCGCCACTGGCGTCAATGATGGAACAAAATTGTTGAGCTACCGCACCATAGAGTTCTTGGGCAGTATTCGATGAATGATCTTCACACATTGACTCGTTAAACAAAGCCTGAAATGCAAGAGCATCCAGAAATTGCAGCTTCTCTGAATTATGTGCCGGCACACACATCAACGCTTCGATGTACCCTTTACGTCGATTTCCTCGTCCAACCCTTTGCAGTAGTGACTGCCAACTATTTGGAACGCCATAATTGACCACCAGATCGATAGCACCGATGTCAATCCCCAATTCTAAGGTAGGAGTTGCGACGCAAATTCCCGCAGAAAGACGCCCGAATTGAAGTTCAACGTTTTCGCGAATCTCCTTGGATAATGCCGCGTGATGCACAAATACTGAAGCTTCAGTACTTTGCGTATTCTTTGCGTGTGCTTGAGTGATGGCTTCAGCAATTTGTTCGGCCTCACGGCGAGAATTTACAAAGATAAGTATTTTTTGACCATCAAGACGACGTGTCATTTTTGCGAGGTCAGTATGAGAGACTAGGTAACGAATTTGTAGGTGGAGCTCACGACTTCCTGTTGCTTTGACATCAACGACACTCTTATTCGGTCGAAAAAATCTCCAGACTTCATCTGCTTTTGCAATCGTGGCAGAAAGAGCTACTAGTTGAATCTCAGCTACAAGAAGAATCTCGAGACGTCTTATAGAAAGTGCGATTTGAAGACCTCTCTGCGTGTTGTACAGAAGATGTGCTTCGTCCAAGACAATGGCGCGGATATTTGAAACTAGGTTCTTTTCTTTGCCGACGATTATGTCGAAGGACTCCGGTGTAGTTATGAGGACGTGTGGTCTGGTTTCCCGGTTCAAATTGTTGCGTTCGCCGTGACGAATCCCAGTCCTAAGCCCAACCCTCGAAAGTGGCAATTCAATTCGCCGACATAGATCGTTCACAAGAGCCTTAGTTGGGCAGATAATTATGACTACAACTTCGTTGCTCTGTCTCATTTCTGGAAGCAGTCGACCAATCAACGGTGCGAGACCAGCCTCTGTTTTCCCCGAAGCAGTGGCTGATCTGATCAAAACATCATCTCCACCAAGGACGGCAGGAATTGCGAGTAGTTGGATCTCAGTTAGAGTTTTGAAATTCCCGAAAAAAGCCTCTCCAACTTCGGTACTAAGGTTCATTTGGGACGACGCGGGTCGATTTTAGATTCCAGAATTCAAGCAGGCCAAAAATCCAGTCACCGCTGTCCTAATTTGGTCAGGGCGGCGCACTTCGAAATGACGAATTATGAATTGACGGATCTCTTCGTCAGTAATGATCTCGTCTGATCTGAGTTCAAAAGCTACAGCATGCACTTCTCTAATCCGTTGAGCTAGCAAGAAAAACTCCTCATTATCAACAGGGTCCATTTTGATACGGGGGAGATCGTCAAAATGTTTGACAGGAAAATCGTAAACTTGTTTCGAATACAACCTATTTCGGCACTTTGTTGCGAACTCAGGGGTTACGGCAAAATATTTCCATCCAGAAAATTTGCTATTGTCCATCAATCTAAGAAGATTTTGAAACGAAGCCTGCTCGTAAGCAATATTCCTCAAATTCTGAATCACATCTTCAAACTCATCAAAAAGAAGAACCAGACCGCGCAATCCACTCAATCTGCATAATTGGTCTAAATCATTTAGTGCTCGCCAAGAATTTTCGTATTGATCTTGGCGAAATGAAAATGACTTCCAACCGTATAGGTCTCCTCCCCAATTTGGTGCGGCGATATTTTTAGGAATTGTTTTTACTAATCGTGTAGTTAAAAAACTTTTCCGAGATTCAAAGTCCCAAGTGTGAGATAGCCATTGTGTGACGGTTTGCTTAGCTTCGAAATGAGTTGAATAGGCCCATGCACGTAGAGCAATCCAAAGAGGAGTTGAATGTCCCTGTAGTGGTCGCGCCCAAGTACCACTTGTCAGTATCGAAGATCTAGTCTCTCGATCAACTGGCGTCAAAGAATTGAGATCAACAGAAAGAAAATGATCAAAAAATGACCCAATACCTAGT
>Ga0114966_10002217_pt1 | contig 17489 bp, 16 predicted proteins | sample M_130207_XF_Meta_FD_87029 | JGI IMG/M metagenome (GOLD analysis project Ga0114966, IMG submission 87029) | Freshwater microbial communities from Lake Montjoie, Canada to study carbon cycling - M_130207_XF_MetaG | ecosystem: Environmental > Aquatic > Freshwater > Lake | place: Lake Montjoie...
CAAGGAAGGCGACTGCGCGCTGATCGGAGGCGAAACGGCGCAGATGCCGGGGATGTATCAGCGCGGGGAATACGACCTCGCGGGGACCATCGTCGGGGTGGTGGACCGGAAGCAGGCGCTCGACGGTTCGCGGATCAAAAAGGGCGACGTGATCCTCGGCCTCGCCTCGAACGGCCTCCATACGAATGGCTACTCGCTGGCGCGCAAAGTTCTTTTCGAGCAGATGGGACTGAAGCTTTCCAGCAAGCTGCCCGGCGTGGCGAAGACGCTGGGCGACGAACTGCTGCGCGTCCACCGGAACTACCAACCGCTGCTCGCGTCGCTGCCCGCGGGCATGGTGAAAGGCCTCGCGCACATCACCGGCGGCGGTTTGCTCGACAATCTGCCGCGCGTGCTGCCGCAGAAGCTGGATGCGGTGATCGACACGCACGCTTGGAAAGAGCCGGCGATTTTCCAGCACATCCGCGACGGCGGAAAGATCGACCGCACCGAGATGTATCAGGTTTTCAACATGGGCATCGGCATGGCCGTGGTAGTGGGGGCGGGGGATTGGGAAAAGGCGGCCAAGCTGACCAAGGGGCGCGTGATCGGGCACATTGAAAAGGGCAGCGGCGTGGTGCGGTTGGAGTTTTGAGGCGGGCGCGGGAGGGTGTGGAAAAAGCATCCGTTCCGCTCTGGATGACGCGCGGGGCTTGCTCCGCGGCCCAAGCGGACGTCCGAAATTTCCGTTGTCACCTTTGCCGTGCTCGGCTACATGCCTGCCAACCTATGAAGCGTCTCATTCTACCCTCCACCCTCGCCGCCACGCTTGCCCTGTTTAGTGCCTGCGAACCCACGCAGCGCCCGCCGCAAAGGAAGCCGAGTGGTTTTCACGAGACCCAGACTCTGCCGGAAAAGCCGAAGCACGATGATGGTGAAGAAAATCCTGAGCGGACGGATAAGCCTGAGCGGCCCGAGAAGCCGAAGCCCGACGAACCCAAGGTGGAAAATCCGGTCGGAGAACCGCCAAAGCAGGTCGGCGAGGTGCCATACGGCAAGGCGGTGCCCGGCAAGCCTGGCTTCGTCACCAGCCCGCACGGTGGGAGCGGTTACATCGATGCCCGCGGCTTTCCGCCCGGCACCGAGGTGAAGGATCCGTATTCCGGCAAGACTTTCCTCGTCCCGTAAAGCGCGACTTCCGCTGATTCTTTCAGCCCGGCCCGCAAGCCCTCGCGCCTGCGGGCCGGTTTTTTTTCCACCCGATGAACTCCCTCGCCATCCTCGGTCCCGGCCTGCTCGGCGGCTCCCTCGCGCTGGCCGCGCGGCGGCTGGGCGGGTCGCGCGTGGCGCTCTGGGCGCGGCGCGCGGAGGCGGTGGCGGAGATCGAGGCGATGGGGATCGCCGACGCGGTCTCGACGGATGTGCGCGCGATTGTGGCAGGTGTGGACTTGGTGATTCTGTGCGTGCCGGTCGGGGCCATGCCGGCGCTGGCGCGCGAAATTGCGGACGCGATTTCGCCGCAGACGATCGTCACAGATGTGGGCAGCGTGAAGGCGGCGGTGGTGGCGGAACTGGGGGAGATTTTCCGCGGGCGCGGGCGCTTTGTGGGGAGTCATCCGATGGCCGGCTCGGAGCAGACCGGCATCCGCGCGGCGCGGGCGGAGCTGTTTGAGGATGCGGCGTGCATCCTCACGCCGGACGGCGCGTCCGATCCCGCGGCGGTGGCGGAATTGCGCGCTTTTTGGCAGGAGGTCGGCTGCCGCGTCCTCGAGGTCGCGCCCGCCGAGCACGACGAAATCGTGGCGCTGGTCAGCCATCTCCCGCATCTCGTCGCCGCCACGCTCGTGCAGACGGTCCTCGCGGAGAACCCGCGGGCGTTCGAGTTCAGCGGTCCCGGTTTCCGCGACACCACCCGCGTGGCGGCCGGTCCGCCGGCGATGTGGGCGGAGATTCTGCGCACGAACGGCCCTGCCGTGCGCAGATCCGCGGAAGCGATGATTGAAAAACTCCGCGGAATCCTCACACTCCTCGACCGCGAACCGCCCATGACCGATTTTCTCACCGAAGCCAAAACGCAGCGCGACCGTCTGCGGCCCCTGAAATAACCGATGTCCGACTGGAAAATCCGCCGCGCCCCGACCATTCAAACCGAACTCGAAGTCCCGGGCGACAAGAGCATTTCCCACCGCGCCGTGATGCTCGCGGCGATGAGCAACGGGCCGTGTGTGATCAAGGGCTTCCTCCCCAGCGAGGACTGCATGGCCACGGTCGGCGCGATGCGTTCGCTCGGCGTGGCCATCGAGGTCGCGGACGAGACGACGCTGATCGTCCACGGCATGCGCGGCGTTTTCACCGCGCCGACGGGCGAAATTGACTGCGGGAATTCCGGCACCACGATGCGCCTGATGGCGGGCATCCTGGCGGGGCAGCCCTTCCGCAGCCGGCTCGTGGGCGACGCCTCGCTCTCGAAGCGGCCGATGCGCCGGGTCATCGAGCCGCTCACGAAAATGGGCGCGAAGATCACCGCCGAGGGCAAGGAAGGCCGCCCGCCGCTCGTCATCGAAGGCGGCAAACTCAAGCCGCTGCAATACGTGAGCCCGGTGGCCAGCGCGCAGGTGAAAAGCGCGGTGCTGCTCGCGGGGATGTTTGCCAAGGGCAAGACCAGCGTGACCGAGCCCACGCAGAGCCGCGACCACACCGAGCGGATGCTCGAATACTTTCTCGTCCGCCCGCAGAAGCAGGGGCTGACCGTTTCCGTCTTCGGCGGGCAGACGCCGGAGTCCCGCGAATTCCGCGTGCCGGGCGACATCTCCAGCGCCGCCTTTTGGCTGGTCGCCGCCGCTGCGCAGCCGCGCTCGCGTTTGCTCGTGAAAAACGTGGGCCTCAATGAAACGCGGACCGGCGTGCTGGCGGTGCTCGTCCGCATGGGCGCAGCCATCCGCGAGGTCATCGACGCGCAGGCCGAGCCGATCGGCGTCGTCGAAATCCAGGGCGCGCGGCTCAAAGGGACCGAGATCAAGGGCGCGGAAATCCCGAACGTGATCGACGAAATTCCGATCCTCGCCGTCGCCGCCGCGCTCGCGCATGGCAAGACGGTCATCTCCGACGCCGGCGAGTTGCGCGTGAAAGAAACCGACCGACTCGCGGCGGTCGCGATGAATTTGCGGCTCATGGGTGCGCAGGTCGCCGAGACCGAGGACGGACTGGAGATCATCGGCGGCACGCCGCTGCACGGCGCGCGGCTCGACAGCTTCGGCGACCACCGCATCGCCATGGCCTTTGCCGTTGCGGGGATGTTTGCCGAGGGCGAAACGACGATCACCGGCACCGAGTGCGTGAACACTTCGTATCCGAATTTCTACGCCACGCTGGAGAAGCTGCTCAAGCAGCCGACCGAGGCCCAGACGCGCGTCATCACCTCGCTTCCCACCCGCTGAGCCGTGGCCGCGCACCTCGTTATTGCCATTGATGGACCGGCGGCATCCGGCAAAAGCAGCGTGGCCCGCGCGCTCGCCCGGCGGCTCGGCTTTGTCTATGTGAATACCGGCGCGATGTATCGCGCGATCACCTGGCTCGCCGTGTCAAAAGGCGTCCCGACCGCCGACGGCGGGCGCGTGCACCAGCTCCTTCATTTCACCGAAATCAAATGCGGCATCGCCGACGGCGAATCCACCATTTTCCTCGACGGCATCGACCCCACGCCGCATCTCGTTTCCGACGAAGTGAACGCCAACGTCTCCGCCATCGCCACCATCCCCGAGGTGCGGCGGGTGCTCGTCGAAAAGCAGCGCGCCTATGCTGGCGACCACGACATCGTCATGGAAGGTCGTGACATCGGCTCCGCCGTCTTTCCCGAAACACCCTACAAATTCTACATCGACGCCTCTCCCGAAGTCCGCGCCCGCCGCCGCGCTGGTCAGGGCCTCACGGATTCCGTCGCTGCGCGCGATAAAGTGGATTCCACCCGCCGCACCTCGCCGCTCATCATCGCCGAGGACGCCCACGTCATCGACAGCTCGAATCTCACCATCGACGGCGTGGCCGGGGAGATCGTCGGGCGGCTGAAGCTGAAGGGGCTCGTGATCACCGGAGCGGGGGAAAGGCTGAAGGATGAAGGATGAAGGATGAATCCTGAGCCCTGATCCAGCCTGCGCCGCGATCTTCATCCTTCATCCCTCATCCTTTTTCTTCGTGGGTGTTCACTACCAGTGCTTTTACCGCCTCGCGGAGTTCCTCGCGCGGACGTGCTTCGACTTCCGCGTGGTGCACCGCGAGCGCATCATCGAGGAGGGCGGCGCGATCCTCGCGATGAACCACGAGAGCTATCTCGACCCGCCGCTGGCGGGCATCGCGTGCCGCCGCGAAATCCACTACCTCGCCCGCAAGACGCTCCTCGACTGGCCCGTGCTCGGCCCCATTTTGCCAAAGCTGAACGTCATCCCCGTTGACCAGGATCGCGCCGACATGAGCGCGCTGAAAACCGTCATCAAACTCGTCCGCGCCGGGCACTCCACGGTTATCTTTCCCGAAGGCTCGCGCACCCTCGACGGCGACTTCCTGCCCGCGCTCCCCGGCCTCGGCCTGGTCATTGCGAAGACCCGCGCCCCCGTCGTGCCCATGCGCATCTTCGGCGCGCGCGCGGCCTTTCCGCGCGGCGGAAAACCGCGCCTCTTCACCCCCATCACCCTCGTCGTCGGCGAGCCTATTTTTTTCTCAAAAGCCGACCTCACCGGTGACGGGCGCGACCTCTACCAGCGGCTCAGCGAGCGCGTCATGCGCCGCATCAGCGACCTCCGTTTGGAGGAGTGAGGATCCCTGCCGGACGCGACGATGATCTTTTGGACGCCGCCTAAGATTACTGCGCGATCCCCGGTTTTCATTCTGCTGGTGCTGGCGGATTTCGTTGCTACGATCCCGCGGCACCGCGCCACCACTCACCATCCCAGACCCCACCGCCACGTATGCACTGGCCTCTTTCTCCTGAAACTGTAACCGACCCGAACCAGCCCGGGCGCTGGGATCGCGCGATGCGCCCGATGTATTGGCTGGCCGGGGCGCGCTGGGAGACGCTGAAGCATTGCCCGCCGAGCGAGCGTGAGCGGATCGCGGTGCTCGGGAGCACGGTGCTGATCCCGACAATCATGTCGTTTCTCGGCATGATTTTTTACGCGAAGAGCCGCTTTGCCGATCCGCCGTGGATCTCGGTGATCCTGATGTCGCTGGCGTGGGCCTTCGTGATCATGAATACCGATCGCATCCTGCTCGCGACTTATCGCCCGTTTCAGTCGTGGTGGCGCCGCACGATGCAGGTGATCTTTCGTTTCGGGCTGGCGGCGGTCATCAGCGTGGCGATCGGGTTTCCGTTTTGTTTGGATCAATACCGGCCGGCGATCACTTTCCGGGTGCAGTCCGAACTGCAGGGCAAGCTGAACAAGCTGCGCGAGGAGGAGGCGGCAAAGCGCGGCGATCTGTCCGTCGAGCGGCAGGAAATCCGCGACGAAGCCGCCGCGTCGCGCAAGACGCTGGACGAGGAATACAACACGAAGCGCGATGGGCTCCAGGCACTGCTGCCGGAATTGGAAAAGGCGATCCTGAACCCGGATATTTATGCCGACGACCGGATGGGTGAGGAGAAGAAGAAGGCGAGCGATCCGGAGTTCGTGGCCCCGGCGAGTGTGGAGACGCGCAATGTGCTCGCGGCAATCGAGGCGCAGAAGGAAACGATCGCCAAGACCAAGGCGGAACATGAGGCCAAGGTCAGCTTGCACCAACGGCTCGTGGAGGCCATCGCCAAGGAGGCCGCCGGCCAGCCGAACGAGTTTTACCCCGAGCCGAAAAAGCCGGGTGCCGGCCCGCGCACCAAGGATATGCAGGCGCGGGACAGATTGGTGGTCGCCGCCGCCTCGCGGCTCAATGCGTCGATCACGGGTCTGATGGAGGCTCAGGTGGCGAGCGACAAGCAGCTCTCGGTGGCCCGGCTCGCGGACCGGAATACGTATCTCGATGGGCTTGCCAACCGGCGCGAGACGTTCCTGGAGGAGGCGAAGGAAAAGGAGCGCATCCGCAAAGACAAGCTGGCGAAAGTCACCGCGGAGATCGCCGCCTTGGAGGCGGAGCAGCCCGTCCGGCTGAAGCGGCTCGCCGACCAGACAGGCGCGCTGGAAACCACCTACGACAGCAACTCGAAGCGCCACGACGAAACGTTCCTGCCGGTCATTCAGCGCATCGAGCGGAAGATGAACGGATTGCTCGATCCGATGGAGGAAACCGTGGGGCTTTACAACGTGATCTTTCTCCCGCCGCCGGATGCGGATGAAAAGGAAATCAGCCAGCAGCAGCAGAAATGGATGGCCGGACTTTTCCAGTTCCTCGTCATTTTCGGGACGCTCTTCGTTTTGGATTTGGTGCCGATCATGACGAAAATTTTCAGCCGCCCCGGGCCGTATGATGTGCTCGTCGAGCATCCCGAATTCATCGCCAATGCCAACCTGACCGCGTTTCACGCGGAGTATGACAAGCACGCGGGCGAGTGGTCGGTCACCGGCATGGCCGAGCAGCACAGCGCGGTCGACCTCGTCCGCAGTCATCCGCGGAACATCCCCGCGCCGCGGGAGTAGGAGTCGGCTTAGGCTCTGTCCCTCCTTCCTCTTAATCTTCCTCACTTCCCCTTTCTGTCGGAGGAAGCTTAAGCGGCAGAGGAAGAACTCGCAGGCGGCGGCTTTTTTGCCGCCCGTTCAGGGCTCGACCGCAAGCGGGGCGGGGAGCGTTTTCCACCACCGGAGCGCGGCGTCGCTGAGCCGGGGCGTGATGTCGGTTTTCGTCGCGGAAAGGTTGCGCGTCTCGGTGCGGTCGGCGGCCAGATCGTAGAGTTCGGTGCCGGTGCCGCCGGCGTTGATGAGTAGTTTCCACGAGCCGTCGCGCACTGCCAGATGCGGACTGCGGTCGCGGCCTTTAGGGTAAATGAACGGCCCGGCGTTGCGGCCGTATGCCCAGAAGATCGGCTGCTTGATGATGTGTGGCTGCGAAGGTTGCGCCGCGCTGGTCGGGGCGGTGCCGGGCCAGATGCAGTGGGAAACAAGGAGCAGGGCGAGCCACTGGCGGCGGGATGTTTTCATCGGCCCGCACTTTGCCCGGCGGCGGAAACTCCGTCCCCGAAAGACCCGCTCAGCCCGTGCGCCGCGTCCGCCGCGCCAGCACGCTGAGCGCGCCTGCGAGCAGCAGCCCTGTTGTCCCCGGCTCGGGCACCAAGCCGCCGGACGGTTGTTTCGAACCGAACCCCGCCGTTTTTCCACTCGTGCTGGCGGTGAACGACGCCGGGCCGCTCGTGAAGGTCACGGTCGCACCGGCTCCGATCGTCAGGGACGCGAGGGTCTGACTCACGCTGCCAAATTTCAGCGAAGTCGCTGCTCCGCCGCCGGTGTCGTTCACGGTCACGGAGGTGCCGGCGCCGAGCGCGCTGTTGACCGCGGTGGTGCCGTCATTGGCCGTCAGCGAGTCGATGTCGAGCACGCTCCCGGCGGCGAGATTGAGCGTGCCGGTGCCGGCCTTGGTCACGGCGAGGGAAGTCGCGCCACCTTTGGCGATGCCGCCGGTGAGGTCGGTGTCGCCCGCGCCCAACACGGCTAGGGTTTTCGCGCCTGCCGTGCCGCCGCTGGCCGCGCCGGTGATATTGCCGGCCACGGTCAGTGCGGTGGCCGGGGTCGTGGCGTTGTTGGAAATCGTGTAGGTCTGAGCGCTCCGATCGGTGCCGAGGACGACGGCGGCATTGACGACTTGGCCGTTGGTGACGGTGCTGCTGGTTGTGATGGCTCCGCCATTTTCCAAAGTGAGCGTCTGGCTGCCGACGGCGCCGCTCCCGATGGTGTAAGCGGCGGCAGTGGCGGTATCGAAGAGCACCGTGTTGAGGGTGACACCGGCACCGAGGTTGATCGTGGTCTGCCCGTTGCCTGCGCTGTTGAAAGTGGCGGTGTGGACGTTGTTCGCCGCGCCGGGCACGGGCGAGGAACTCCAGTTCGCGTCGGCCCAAGTGGAGCCGTTCGCCCCAGTCCAACTCGCGCCGCCTGCGGTCGAGGAGACTAACGCGTCGATCTGACTTTTGTATGTCGGGAGGTCCATGATCCAGCTCTCATCGCCATAAACGGAGGCGGGCAGGGGATAGACGAATGAAGCGAGGGCTTCGATCATTCCCGCGAGTTCCCATGTTGCGCTGTTTTTGTAAAAGACCGCGCCTCCGGAATCACCCGTTGCGACCTGCGCGTCGGGGGGTGTGAAATCCAAGATGAATACTCGGAATGATCCGACTCCGAGTAGAGTTCGTGTCGTCACGCCGGTTTGAATCAGGTTCCTGCCGTAACTCTTTGTGCCGTTGGGCGACCAATAGAAGCCGGACTTCGGTCCGTATTTCGTAGAGAAAGATTGTTCTGCGGATCCGCGAATTCGACCGTAGCCAACCAGGTCAACGAGGGAGCCAATCGCAGGAGTGCTGCTGGAAACCACCGAACCCGTGAGGCCGGGTGTGAGGACCAGATGGTAGAGCAGCATGTCCGCGAGCGAGGTGTCGGGATTGCTGAGGCGGATGACGCGCCCGTCGGGTTGGAAGGTGCCGCTGTCGAACGCAATCGGCCCGGCACCCACGTGTGCCGCCGTGAGAACCCAGCCATTGCCGAGGTAGGTGCCGGAGCCACCGTTGACGCTCCCGACATTGGCCCAGGGGACCCCGCCGCCAGGGTCCGAGGTGTTCGTTGTCGAGTTGGCATCGACGATCGCGAAAGAGGTGGCCGTGATGCAAAGCAGGACGCCGGGCATCCAAAAGCTGTGAGGCATGTCAGGCACGATACCGAGGGCGTGCCGGAGCGCAATTCGACGCGGGTGCAGGAGTCCGCCGAGGATCGAAAGGCGCAGAGTTCGCGCCGACTGGATCATGACTCATGAGAGGTCTTCGGTCGTGTGGCGGAGTGATTTAACACTTTTTGGAAACTTTTCGCGGGCGTGCTCGTTTCACACGGCAGACTCCGCCGGCACTCCGCCGGCGGGGCGGAAAATCAACAAACCAAATCAACATGAAGACGAAACTCATCATCAGCACCCTGGGCGCTCTTGCGCTCGCCACCACGCTCGCCTCCGCTGAGGACAAGCCCGCCGGACCCGGTGGACGGCCCAGCCATCACCAGCCCGGCGAGATTTTCAAGAAGCTCGACACGAACAACGACGGCTCGGTCAGTGAGGCCGAATTCAAAGCCGGACCGCGAGCGCAGAAAGATCCCGCCAAGGCGGCGGAGATTTTCAAGAAGCTCGATAAGGACAACAGCGGCGGGGTGACCGCCGAGGAACTCAAGGCTGCCCGGCCGCATGGTGGTCCAGGCAAGGGTCGCGGTGACTGCAAGAAGCGCGGCGGCGGCACCGCTCCGGCGGCGGCGTAGGCGCGGTCACCAGCACAGAAATTCCCAAGCGCCGCACTCGCTCCCCGGGTGCGGCGCTTTTTTGCCCCGACCTCAGAGCATCCGCTCCACGAAATCCCGGCTTTCGAAGAAGGCGAGGTTTTCCAGCTTCTCGCCGGTGCCGATGAAGCGCGTGGGGATGCCGAGTTCGTGCTGGATGGCGACCACGCAGCCGCCTTTGCCGCTGCCGTCGAGCTTCGTGACGATGATCCCGGTGAGGCCCGTGGCGGCGTGAAACTCGCGCGTCTGCTGGAGGGCGTTGCCGCCGGTGGTGGCATCCACCACGAGGAGCGTCTCGTGAGGCGCGGCGGGGTCGGCTTTTTGGAGGACGCGTTTCACCTTGGCGAGTTCGCCCATGAGGTTGGTTTTCGTGTGCAAGCGGCCGGCGGTGTCGCAGATCAGAAACTCCACGTTCTTGCGGTCGGCGGACTGGTAGGCCTCGTAGCACAGCGCGGCGGGGTCGGCGTTGTATTGGCCTTTCACGATCTCCACGCCGAGCCGGTCGGCCCAGACGGTGAGTTGCTCGATCGCGGCGGCGCGAAAGGTATCGGCGGCGGCGAGCATGACGCTGTGCCCTTTGGCTTGGAGAAAGCCGGCGAGCTTCGCCGTGGAGGTCGTCTTGCCCGTGCCGTTCACGCCCACGACGAGGATGACTTTGGTTTTCGAAGCGAGCGGGCGCAGGACGACGTTGTCGCGCGGGAGGACCTTGAGGATTTCCTCACGAGCCACGGCGACGACGCTCTCCGCGGTGAGTTTCTCCGTGCGCGCCTGGCAGGCCGTCATGATGCGGGTCATCATCGGCACGCCGAGGTCGGCGCGGATGAGCGCTTCCTCGAGTTCGTCCCAATCCACGGGGCGCCCGGTGAATTTTTCGATGAGGGATTTGAAAAAGCCGAAGGCCATGAGGGAAATGGATGAAGGATGAAGGCGGAGGGATGAAGCCTTCCTGCCTCAGCTCCCGGTCTTCGCGATGCCCACGCGGTCGGGGCGGTTCAGTTCTTTTTTGATCCGGTCGAGGATGCCGTTGACGAAGCCGCCGGACTTTTCCGCGCCGAACTTTTTCGCGACCTCGATGGCCTCGTTGATGATGATGACCGGCGCGACTTCGAGACTGTGGAGCAGCTCATAGATGGCGACCCGGAGGATGTTCCGATCCACGGCGGCGATGCGATGGAGGTCGTAGTTCGCGGTGCAGGCGACGATCCGGGCGTCGATCTCGGCGCGATGGGCGAGCACTCCGTGGATGAGTTCCTCCGTGAAAGCGCGGGTCTTGGCCGCAGGGGGCGAGCTTTCCGGGCCGGTGCGCAGGTCCCAAAATAGGCCGATGTCGCCGGCTTCGGCTGCGCCGTGCAGATCGAGCTGGTAGAGGAATTGCACTGCGGCCTCGCGGCCTTCGCGTCGTTTGCCCATGTCGGGGGAAAAGATCAGCGCCCGAAGCGAATTTCGCTGCGCGGCCCGGTGGTCTCGGTGCGCGAGTTGCGGAGTTCGCCGAGCATCTGGACCATGCGGGCGGCCACGCGGGCGGCTTCGGTGCCGCGGTTGATCTCGTCGTCGAGGCAGCGCACTTTCGCCTGCGCTTCGTTTTTCAAAAGGAGCACCTCGTGAATGACGGGGATGTGGTGGGCGAGGGCGAGCTGCTGGAGCGCGCGGGTGATCTCGGTGGCGATCAGCGCCGCGTGCTGGGTCTCGCCCTCGATGATGACGCCGAGGGCGATGATGGCATCGACGCCTCCGCGCGTGGCGATTTCCTGGACGACGAGCGGAATCTCGAACGCGCCGGGGACCTCGTGGACCACGACGTTGAAGTTCGGCGAGATGGCCAGAAGCTCCGCGCGGGTATGCTCGATCAGTCCGCGGACGTAGTCGGGGTTGTACTGCCCGGCGACGATGGCAAAGTTGCGCCGCTGGCCGACTTGGCGGGGACGGGATGGAATATTGGCGGACATAAGGGTCGGCAAAGTAGTGGGACAGCCGTCCGGCGCAACTACGGATTGGTCTCGTGTGCGGCACCGAGCGGTGGGGGAAAACCGCCTTGCGCCGGGGGGGCTCGCGGCTAGCGTGCCGCCCGCATGCGCTGGACGCTTCCCTTTTTCATCGCGATCTTTTTCCTCCTAGCCACGGGGCGTGCCGCGGAGTGGACGCTCTACAAGGTGGGCGGGCGCGACTTCGTGACGCTGGAAAACCTGTCCGAGTTTTACAACCTCGGTAGCGTGCGCCGCGCGAACAACGATTTCACCATGGCGATCGGCCAGCGCAGCCTGCGCGGCACGGCGAACAGCGTGGAGTTCTATATCAATGGGCTGAAATTCAACCTCAGCTACCCGATCACCGAGGTGGATGGAAAACTCGCCGTGTCGCGGATGGACCTGACCAAGGTCATCGAGCCGGTGCTCCGCCCGAGCAAGATCAAGGGCGCGGAAAAAGTGGACACGATCATCCTCGACGCCGGGCACGGCGGGCACGATCGCGGGGCGCTCAGCCCGTATGGGTGCGAGGCCGACTTCACGCTCGATGTGGTCCGGCGCACGCGCGCGCTGCTCATGCAGGCTGGGTTCAAAGTGGTGCTCACCCGGTCGAATGACACCTTCATTTCCCTGAACGAGCGGACGCGCATCGCCAACCGCTACACCAATGCGCTTTTCATCTCGGTGCATTTCAACAGCGGTGGCGCGGGCACCGGCCTGGAAACCTACACGCTGGCTCCGCGCGGCGTGCCCTCGATGATGGCCGACGGCCCGCGCGTCTCCGATTTCGACCAGTGCGCGGGTAATGTGAACGACGCGCAAAACATGGCGCTGGCCACGGCCACGCACGCCTCGCTCGTCGTGCGCTCGCGGATGTTCGACCGCGGGATCAAGCGCGCGCGCTTCGTCGTCATCCGCGACATCGCCATTCCCGGCGTGCTCATCGAGGGTGGATTCCTCAGCAATCTCGACGATGCCAAACTCGTCGCCATGCCGGCCTACCGGCAGCAGATGGCGTCGTGCATCCTCCAGGCGACGATGAATTACCGCCGTGCCGTGGGCTCGCAGATCGGCGAGGTCGCCGGACGGAAAAGCGACGGCCCGCGGGTGGAGATTCCGCCATTCCGCACGAGCCCCGGTATCACCTCCGGCGAACCGGAAGTGGTCATCCCGACGGCTCCGGCGACGAACTGAGCGGTCGCGCGCGGCGGTGCGGGAAGACGGGTGGGGGAGTGAACTGGTTGCCGACTTTCGACTCCTTCTGCTTTGTTACGGCCCGCGAGTTTTTCTCCACACCCATGTCCTCATCCACCACCTCCACCACCCCCGTCGGTGTCTATGACAGCGGCTTTGGCGGCCTGACCGTACTCCGGGAATTGCGCCGCGAACTCCCGCAACTCGACTACGTGTATCTCGGCGACAGCGGCCGCGCGCCGTATGGCGGACGCGACGTGGATACCGTGCTCGATTTTGCCGAGCAGTGCGTCGAGCGGCTTTTCGGCGAAGGCTGCCGTGTGGTCGTGGTGGCTTGCCACACGGTTTCGTGCGTGGCATTGCGACATCTGCAGCAGCGCTACGGCTCGGCGGAGCGCCGCGTTTTGGGCGTCACCATTCCGGCGGCGGAAGCCGCAGTTGCGGCGACCCGCGGGCACATCGGTTTCATCGGCACGTCCCGCACCGTGGCCTCGCACACCTTTCGCACCGAAGTGCGCAAACTCAGCGCTAGCGTGCAGGTCAGCGAAATCGCTGCGCCGCTGCTTGCGCCGCTGGTCGAGGAGGGCTGGGAGGAGACCGACATCGCGCGCTTGGCGGTGGCCCGCTACGTGGGGCAGTTTGCGGAAATCGACACGCTGGTCCTCGGCTGCACGCACTACCCGCTGCTCGAACGCGCCTTCCGCGAAGTCGCCCCGGCGGGCGTGCAGGTGCTCAACCCCGCGCCCGAAGTCGCCGCGCGCTTCGCCGCGTGGCGCGCGCGCTATCCGGCGCTCGCGCCGGAAGGCGCCGGGCGGCTGCGGGTCCTGTCCAGCGGCGATGTCACCCGCTTTGCCCGCCACGGCGCACGGTTCCTCGGCGAGGAACTCCCGTCCGTCGAGCACGTCGGCGAGCGTCGCGGGCGGCTCGCCCTTTGCCCGAACGAAACGGAGCCCACCGGCCAGATCGTCCGCGAGTAGCCGCGGCGGTCCGGGAGAAAGTAGCTGGGGCTTCAGCCCCAAGCTCCCGGCCCGATAGAGCTGAAGTCCCAGCTGCTTTGCGCCGCTCCGCGGTCTTCTCTCTGCCCAAAGGAGGCGGGTCGCTGCGAGCTCCGGGTGGAGCACCCGACCCGGGTACCCTTGGCGGCGACCCGCCGCAAAGACGGTGGGCGGTCGGCTGTCAATGCACCCGGCCATCCCGAAGCCACCCGCGCACCCGCTTCTTCGGCGGGTCGCCGCAGACCGCACTCGGGTCGAGTGCTCCACCCGGAGTTCGCGGCGGTCCGGGAGAAAGTAGCTGGGGCTTCAGCCAAAGGACGGGACTTTGGGCTGAAGCCCAAGCTACATTCCGCGGTCATGAACCGCCTTCTCGCCCCGCTTTTCCTCGCCGCCCTGCTCGCGCCCGCGCTCGCGGACGAAGCCCCGAAGCCGCCCGACCCGCGCTACGAGACGCGCGCGGAGCACGACCGCAATGGCATCGGAAAGTTCTTCATGGGTCGCGAAATCGCGCGCGTCATGGGGCATCAGGCCGCGGATTGGCTGGAGCGCCCTGAGCGCGAGGCCGAGGAGCGCACCGATCTGCTGCTCGAATCGCTGGCCTTTCGCGATGGCGAGGTGGTCGCCGACATCGGCTGCGGGTCGGGTTTCATCAGCCGGAAGATTTCCAAGAAGATCGGCGCGAAGGGCACGGTCTATGGCGTGGAAATCCAGCAGGAGATGCTCGACCTGCTGATGAAACGGATGGCGATGTTTCGCATCGAAAACGTGCAGCCGATCCTCGGCACCACCACCGATCCCAAGGTCCCGCCCGCCTCGTGCGACACGATGATCATGGTGGATGTCTATCACGAGTTCGATTTCCCGTACGAGATGATCCGCAGCATGATCGCGGGGCTGAAAAAAGGCGGGCGGATCGTCTTTGTGGAGTATCGGAAGGAAGACCCGAAGGTGCCGATCAAGGAGGTCCACAAGATGAGTGAGGCGCAGGTCAAAAAGGAAATGTCCGTGCATCCCGAACTCGCCTACGCCGAGACCCTCCCGACCCTCCCGCGGCAGCACATCATCGTTTTCAAAAAGAAGTAGGCGGCGCGCGGCGCGGCCGCGCGCTGGGCCTGCCGAAGCTCCGGCCCGCGGCCGTCGCGACCCAACTTCCCGACCCGCTGCGCCAGCGCGTGGGCTTCGCGCTCAGCCAGATTTTCTTCCTCTCGGACCGCATGGAAGGGCTCGCGGTCGAGCCCGAGGTTACTGCACCTGCGGCAGCAGCAGCCCGAGGAGGTCCGCGATTTTCACCCGCTCCTGCCGCCCGTCGTCGCGATGCCGCAGCGTTACGGTGTCCAGCAGCTCCGGGCCTTTTTCGCCGAGCGTCTCAAAGTCCACGGTCACGCAGAACGGCGTGCCGGCCTCGTCCTGGCGGGCGTAGCGGCGGCCGATGTTGCCGGTTTCGTCGTAGAAGCAGTGCATCTGGCGCTTGAGCGTTTCGTAAACGGCGCGGGCCTTAGCCACGAGTTCGGGCTTGTTTTTGAGGAGGGGGAAAACGCCAACTTTCACCGGCGCGACGCGTGGATGGAAACGCAGCACGGTGCGCTTCTCGATCTTGCCGTTCACGTCGGCCTTTTCCTCCTCGTGATACGCCGCCGCGAGGATGGCCAGCGCGAGGCGGTCGAGACCGGCGGACGGTTCGATGACGTGCGGGACATACTGGCCTTTGAAAAGTTTCTCGCAAAACTCCTGCGCTGCGGCGCGCGCGGCGTCCTCAGGCTTGCCATTTTTCGCGGCCCGCGCGGCCCACTCGTCCTGCACGCTGGCGGAAAACGCGGTCCGGGCCGCGTCGTCCAGCTGGCCGGCGGCGGTGCGGAGGTCTTCGTCGAAGATCTCCTGCGATTTGCCGCTGTGCTTCTGGTGCTGCGACAAATCGAAGTCGCTGCGCGCGGCGATACCTTCCAGTTCCTCGGTGCCAAAGGGGAATTTGAAAAGGATGTCCACGCAGGCGCGGGCGTAGTGCGCGAGTTCGTCGGGCTTTTGCCGGTGGTAGTCGAGCAGGTCGGCGCCGAGCCCGATGCCGGCGTAGTAGGCCACGCGCTCCTTTTCCCAGTAGTGATGCCACATGTCCCAGCCCCAGTTTGGCTGCGGCGCGGACAGGTCGGCGGTTTCGCTCCACTCGGCGACCGAGCCGTGCAGGATGCGGATCACCTCGTCGGGCGGGATGAAAAACTCCAGTTCCATCTGCTCGAACTCGCGCGAGCGGAACGTGTAGTTGCGCGGCGTGACCTCATTGCGAAAGGCTTTGCCGATCTGGCAGATGCCGAACGGCACCTTCTGCCGCGACGAGTCCACGACGTTCTTGAACTGCGCAAAAATGGCCTGCGCTGTTTCCGGGCGGAGGTAGGCGACGTCGGCTTCCGTGGCCGTGGGGCCGACGTAGGTTTTCAGCATCAGGTTGAAAGGGCGGGCCGCGCCGAGCAGGCCGCCGGTTTCGGGGTGAAAATCCACCGAGCCTTCCACGACATCGATTTTTTCCTCGCCGTGTAAAACGAGCGCATCCGGCTGGCCAGCGGCGGCACCGGCGCTTTGCACGAGCAACTGGCGCACGCGCTTGCGAAAGCTCTCGATGTGTTCCGCTTTGCCCATCAGCACCGTCAGCACGCGGTCCAGCCGCCAGCCGGTCGGCGACTCCGCGCCGCTGAAGCGCAGCACGGTGCCGCTCTGTGGTTCGACATGATCCGCGCGCACGCGCTTGTTCGTGATCGAGCACTCGCGCATCAGGTCGGCGAACGTGTCCACGTGGCCCGATGCCTTCCAAATACCCGGGTGCATGATGATCGTCGCATCGAGGCCCACGACATCCTCGCGGTCGCGGGTCATCGCTCGCCACCACGTGTCGCGCAGATTACGCTTCAGCTCCGCGCCGAGCGGGCCGTAGTCCCAGAAGCCGTTGATGCCGCCGTAGATTTCTGAGCTTTGGAAAATGAAGCCACGGCGTTTGCACAACGACACGATTTTTTCCATCAACGGGATCTCTTTGGGCTGGCTCATAGGGGCGTGGAAAGTGGGGAGGCGGGCGGGAACTCTCAAGCCGAAACTCGGCGAGTGGGGGCGAGCGTGCCGTTCCCGAGGCGCTATGGCTCCCAGCCGGTGAGGAAGGCGTCGATGAGCTTCGGGAGGTCGTCGCTGTAGCCGCCTTCGAGGAGGGCGGTGGCGGGGATTTTCGAGTGTGCGAGCCATTGGCCAAAGGCGCGGTAGTCGGCGATCTCGAAGTCGAGCGAGAGCAGGGGATCGCCCACGTAGGCGTCGAAGCCGGCGGAGACGAGGATGAGCTGCGGCTCGAAGGCGAGGACGCAGTCCCAGGAGGCGCGCAGCGTGCCGATCTGGTGGACGTGCGGGGAGTCGGGCGGGATGGGAAAATTGAAGACGTTTTTCCGCGAGATTTTGCCGGTGCCGGGATAGGCGGGGTGCTGGTGGGTGGAGACGAAACGGATGCGGAGGTCGTCCTCGCAGATGGCTTCGGTGCCGTTGCCGTGGTGGCCGTCGAAATCCCAGATCGCCACGCGTTTCAGCCCGCCGGCGAGGGCGTCGAGCGCGGCGATGGCGATGGAGCCCAGGTAGCAGAAACCCATGGCCTGATCGCGCGTGGCATGGTGGCCGGGCGGGCGCATGAGGGCAAAGGCGCGCTCGCCACGCAGGGCCGCGCGGGCGCACTCCACGGCGGCGCCGGCGGAGCGAGTGGCATGGTCAAAGATGCCGTCGTGCGCGGGTGTGTCGGCGTCGAAGTTTTTCCCCGCGCCAATCCGTGCAAGGTGGGCTTCGGAGTGGGCGCGGAGGAGCATCTCGCGGGTGGCGGCGGGCGGCACGCGCCACTCCCATCCCGGGTGCGCCTCGCGGAGGTGGCGCGCGCTGCGGGTCACGCGCGCGGGGCCTTCGGG
>Ga0114966_10002219_pt1 | contig 17476 bp, 5 predicted proteins | sample M_130207_XF_Meta_FD_87029 | JGI IMG/M metagenome (GOLD analysis project Ga0114966, IMG submission 87029) | Freshwater microbial communities from Lake Montjoie, Canada to study carbon cycling - M_130207_XF_MetaG | ecosystem: Environmental > Aquatic > Freshwater > Lake | place: Lake Montjoie...
GCTGCTCTCCACCTGTCGCAGCACCGCGCCTGCGCCGGCGCGGATGATGACGAGCGCCGTCCCGTTCTTAATCCTGTTCTTAGTCGGGGTCAGTTTTGCCGAACGCTACTGGGTCGATTTTGGAGCGCGCCGAAGGCCCCCAAACACTCCCAGGAGATCCCACCATGGCCCGACGCAAAAGGAGTGCTGAGCTCCAAGCAGAACTGGACTCGGCCAACGGCTACATCGACGCGCTCGAAACAAGGCTCGATGACATTGCCGGAATCGCAACCGACGACGAAGATGAAGATTCCGATGAGGACGACGACGATGATGATGGCGACGAGGATTGCGCCGACGGGGAGTATCACGACGCAATGGCGTAGGTGACCTCGCAACAACCTACCGGTCGGGAAGGTTGGCATGGTGCCGGTCTACCGCCATGCCAAACCCATCCTTCCATTGCTCGCGAGGCCAGACCAGAATCTGTACCTGGCGGAATGGCCCACGACCTCAGAACTGAATCAGCGCCGCTGCCACCTTCGCGCGTGTCAGAGCGACGTACACCAGCTTTCGATACTGGTCGGCATCCTCGCCAACTAGAGACGACTTCTGAGCAACTACGAGAACCTGATCAAACTCCAGCCCCTTCGCTCGATGCATGGTCGAGAACCGGAGCTTGGTCGAATCATGAGGGTCGCGCTCGTTGGCCTCAATGGTATGCGTCGCCGCTCCCAGTCCCTGGAAGAACTTCTGTGCCTGATCGCGGATGGCCTTGTTCGGCGCGATAACGCAGGCGGTGTATCCATCGCCCACCTTCCCCGCAAGAACATTCGCGAGCAACTCCGCCGCTCTCGGGAAGACCTCTTCCAGAGACGAAAGCGTCTCGCTGACGGGCTCCGGCCCCTGCGAAAGCGATTTGTACTTTTTGATTTCGTCATGCCCTTCATCAAGGTCGTCGACGGCCACGCCCTCGAGCAACGCGACCGCCGCCTTCCGAATCTGTTCCGTCGTTCGATAGTTGATGTACAGCTTCCGGGAGCGCCCCCTGATGTCAATGCCGCAACGGCTCATCGCCGCCCGATTCTTCTTGTAGATTCGCTGATGGCCGTCACCCACGAAGAACAAATCGTTGGGTGCTGCCGGGACAATTGCCCGAAGGAGTCGTAGCGCTTGAGAACTGAAGTCTTGAGTCTCATCAACGATAATCGCGGAATACGCCTGAACCGGGGCCTGTTTGGCCAGCAACGTCGCGGCATCGCGGTAGGCGTCGTCAATTTCCTTCAGCTTCCGGCTCGCAAGTTGCGTCCGATACTCCTCGAACACAGTCCACACCGAGTCTCGCTTGGACCGGCTCAGCACAACTCCCCGCCCAGCCCGGCGTGCCGCACGATACCCGTCGAGGCTCGTGATTCCTTGGGACAAGATAATCTCCTCCCACTCCTCTTCATAAAACCTTTCGCCCAAATCCAGGGAAGTATCGGCAGTCGCCATCGCGCGTTGCCACACTTCCGGTGCCTCCTGACGACGGTTGTAGACGATCCGGTGCTCGTAACGTTTACTTCTGAGGTAAGCATAGACCCAGGCGTCCAGATTGACGACCTCGATCTTTTCAAGGGTTGCCGAACTGCATAGAAGACGCAGGTTCTCCAGGATGTCGATCGCGAGGTTCTTCGTGAAAGTAGTGAACAGGACGCGTTGGCCAGCCGGGGTTGCGTTCTCCGCCAACCACTTCGCCCGGTGCATTGCGAGCACCGTCTTGCCGGTGCCAGCGCCGCCGAGCACACGCATCGGACCGCTCCGGCTGCCCATTGCCAATTTCCGCTGGGTTGGGTGAAGGAAAATCCGCCACTGCGCGAGTGGCGCATTGAGAATCGCCGTCAGTTCTTCATCATTGGACACCACGACGAAACGAGATTGCGTCTCGGCTTTCTCCAGGGACGCCACAAAGTCCGCGGTATCGATGGGCACGTCAACTCTGGTTTCCCGGGACTGAAGGATTTGATTCAGCGAGTCGCCCGCGGCCACCAGAAACAGGCCCTCATATGCCTCCACCGGCAGAATCCCCTGAATGCGGTCCAGATCGGAATCAACCCGCAGCGCTCGCACGCGCGGGACCAATTCCTCTGGTACGCCAAGGCTCATGAGTTCCTTGCTCGTCAAAGCGTCGAACAGCGCAGGGCCCTCCTGCTTCGGAGTGGCCACTTGAGGCTTCGCCAGTTTGGCCGGTACCGGTTCCTCAGCGATCTCGTCGAGGATGACCAGTTGCATGGCACCGGTGACGGGGTTAATTTGCACCTTCCGGCCTTCCGCCCAACGATACGCCGAATCGTGGTGGTCCACGTACATCAAGACGAAGACATTATCCGTCGGCGAGCGAAAAACGATCCCACGCCAATCCTGGTCGATGCGCACGGACCGGAAATTCGGGTCAGGGGAGGTCTTAATCTTCTCGTAGTTGATTGAGGATGCCGTCGGATCGGCCTGAAACCGAATCGCCCACTTCAGAACCTTGCCATGAATCGCCGATGGCAGGTTGACTAGATTCGCCAGGAAGTCCTGGCTCAATGCTACTTTCGCCGTGATGTTGCTCATGCTTGCGCCTCGACCTTCGATTTCAGATATTCAACGACTTCAGCGGCCCAGTCGCCTTCGGTGAGGATGGGAAACCACCCGAGCGATTTCCAGACCTCGGCGTACTCTGCCTGCGCCTCCGCCAACACGACCAACCGAACGCTCTCCCAGGCCAATTCAGCCTCTGCCACCACTTTCTCTCCGTCGGAATACTCCCATCCGAATTGGTCCGGAGGGGGCGCGCCAGTGGCCGCGATGGTCTCCAGCCCTGGCCGGACCGCCGCCAAGGTGGCCGACAAAGCGCTCGCCCACGCCACGTCACCAGCACCCTCCGTCGGCGACTTCGCCGGTAAGCCAACCTTGGGCATCAACGCGTCGTAGTCACGGCCCTGAAGGCCACGCTGCGTCGCCATCAGCACACCGGACAGAGTCTGCATTGTATTGAACACCCAGAGCCAACGCCGCCAACAGGTCTGGAGCTCGTAGTCAGTCAATTCATGATTGGAGTCGTCATGAATCACAACGCCGGGCGTCAGCCCGCCGTCCAGCTTCCCATCCAGGAACTCCTTCGGCCAATAGTGCCTCACGGTTGGCGACGAACCCGTGCGGCTCCCGGCCCGGGCGGCACCGTTTGGCGAATCCTTCATCCAGTCGGGCAGTTGCGACCAGATATCCGTAAAATCGGCAAGCAGCAAATCGTACTCCGCCCTTAACGCCGGGGCCGGGAGCGCCACCATTTGCATCGTCAACCACGCTGAATTCTTCCGGAGCTCGACCCTCACTGGGTCCGTGCCCGCATTCTCGTCTCGGTCCAGCAACCGAATGAGCTGGGCCATCGAGTTTTCAGCGAAGGCCTTGCTACGCGGTTCAATCGCCTTTCCGCCGGGCTGAAGTCCATTCGGTCGATTCATCGACACCAGCGGCGACTCCAAGTCGCTGCCCACTTGGCCTTCTAGCGCGGCCTTCACATCGTTGTGGGTCACACTCCACACCCAGAACTTGCCGCTCTGCACGATCGCGTTCCGCTTCACCGCATCTTCGCGAACCTTCTCCCGGTGGTAGGTCCAGCCGTCGCAGAACACCGCAATGGGTCGTCGGAGCGAGGAAGCCTTGTTGGGCCAGATGACGAAGTCCGGCCTCGACTTCGCAACCACCCCGTTGTCCGGCCCAAGATCAACTTGGGGTTCCAGCCAATACCGCTGGGCTCCCACTTCCAGAAAATAGCTCGACTTGCCTTTGTAGATGTCCTGCACAAGCCGGACCATCGGCAGCCCACTCTGTTTGCTGAGCTTCTGCAGCCCCTTCAAGAAGTTCGTTTCGAGTTGAGAGTCAACCTTCGGGTCGATATAGATGTCCGCAATCGTCGGAACTTTTTCGAGATCGTCCAACGACTCCACGAGCTCTTCCAGCACCTCCTTTGCCCGCTCTCGCGACACCAGGGACATCTTCCGACCCAGCCGATACTGGTAGAGGCAGCGGTAGCAGCCATCCTTCTCCGGATCCTGGTTGCAGGAACAGTCGAGTAGCGCCTGCCGAGCCATGCGAATCAAATCCCGCAGCGTGGCCGCTTCATTCGCCAGTAACTGATGAAGGTAACCCGTGCCCCCGGGAACGGAATCGTAAAGCAGAACAAACTGCCGCCGCACATCGCCGTCGCCGGAAGGCTCGTCCTGTGGCTGCAATCGAAGATGGTCAACCCGCCCGCCGAACCGGAGCTTCAGCCCCAACTGCAGCGCCGCCATGAAGGATTGAATGACGGACTCATCCACCCCAGTTCGGGTATACGGCACGAGGATTCGGAGCGCCTCCGAGAAAAACTCGCGGTAAAGGTAAAGGCAGTCCACCAAGCTTGCCGGGTCTTCCGCCGTTCGCTTCTCGCAATCGAAGGCGTGGTCCTGCCCGATTGTTTTTTGATTCCGTCGGGGCGGCTTCTGCACCTTCCCACAGTGTCGGCAGAGCTTGAATCCGGCCCGGGTGCTGTCCTGGCCAGCGACCGGGAAGGTATCCCCCGGCTTGGTCAATTCGCCGAAATTCACATCGCGAAAACTGGCCCGGGAAATGTACTCGAAGCCAAACGGCAATTGCGAGTTCTTCAGCCGCCACGCTTCCCGCACATGCTTTGGCTCGAACTCCGCCAGCAACTGGCGAACGTAATAACGAGGCTCACGGTCCTCCGCCGAATCATCGATCCGGGCGTCGACGTCGTTGGCATTCGAAATCGCTTGGCGAAAACGAAGCAGGTTCCGGAGCTGAGCCACCTCTCTCCACGCGGGGCCTTCACACCGGGGGCATGAGGCGTGGGGATCACCCGCCAATTCGATATCCTCCATGTGGCTGCAGTTCGGGCAGAGCCGCCACTGTTCCAGCTTCGAGAGGGACATGTTGATCTGGTCGATCTCCACCTTCCGCTGGTTGGCATAAAAGCGGTTCTCCGGTGCGAACTCAGACAAGGCCGATGCCGCTGGCCTTTCGTATCGGATCGCCTCCGGCTTAATGAACTTCGCGCCGGGCCCGTCATCGCTTCCGGCCTGCCGCCACAACACGGACTTCAGTTCCACCCCGGCCTCGGGAAAAGCGTAGTTGGGGATCAACCCGGAGTCGGTGAAAGTATTCAGCAGGTCGCGGGAGTTGATCTCCTTGATCAGTTCCAGACACTTCTCCCTCTCGCGACTCAACTGGTCGATCTCATCACGAGTCGCCTCATCCTGGGGCTTCGCCTTCATCCCCGCAATCCTGGCCTTGAGTTGCTCCGCCCGCTTCCGATAGTGCTTCCGCTCTTTCGAGAGCTCCTCGAGAACCTTCGTCAAACGCTGCCGGATCCCATCGGTCTCCGGAGTCCCCTCCATCGCATCGCGAAGCCGGTCTCGGACGCCCTGGTCGATATCATCGGCCAACAGAGTCTGAAACTCGTCCAGTAGGCGGGGCTGGTTATCATCCACAAACTGACAGAACGGGAAAGGGAAGCGGTTCTCATTCTGATTGTCGATGGCGTCAATCGCGAGGGACGTTTTGTCGGGCAGCGCCGAGTTCGCGATTCCACTGGCGACCCATGCATCCAGGCAGAAGGCGAAAAGTTGCCGCCGCAGCACCTCCGCCGCGCGTAAAAAGATGCCAGGCGGGGATACCTCACCATTGAGCATCTCGTCAGTTTCTTCGAAGAAATAGAGGTCGTGCGGGCTGTTCCCCTCGGCGAGGGTCGCCGCCACCGCGTTGCCGTCTCGCCGTCCTGCCCGGCCAATCCGCTGCAAGAAGCTGGCTTGGTTCGGGGGCACCGAGCAGAGCAGAACGCTTGAGAGGTCTCCGATGTCGACGCCCATCTCCAGGGTTGGCGTCGCCGACAGCAAGTTTTCATACCAGGGTTGTGGACGATCCGATTTGAACCGGGTCTCGAGAGCCTCGCGGCGGCTCCGTTCCAACAGCCCCGTATGCTCCGCCGAGATCACCCGACGGATGTCGCGCCGCAGGAAGTTTCCCGCCAGCCACACTGCCACCGAGGCCACTTGCTCGTATCGTTCTTTCGGGGCATGAAGGCAAGGCAGCCCCTGCAACTCCGCCGTGAGTGCCCGGGGAACCGTGAGTCGATACTTCCCCTGATTCGTAACCAGTTGCGCCACCTCGGCGTGCAAAGTCAAAGCGCCGGGGTTCAACCCGATTACGTCCCCCAGAGGAGACAACAATCGAGAGAGGACCCCAGCGGCGGTCAACTCCTGAATCGCCGCTTTGTAGAGCCAAACCTCCATTCCGGGCGACCACAGAGCCTCACCCGAAAAAAGGGTGCCCGCCCAGACGGAGTACCAACTCCGCCGGGGAGCGGTTTCCAGTTGGTCGAACCCGCGATGTTTACCCATCGAGAGAAAAACCGGGTGCGGGGTCTCCTCGCCTATTTTCGGAAGCCATTCCTTACGCCCTCCCGCTTCTCGGAAACCATAGATGTTTGCGTCCAAGGCGTAGTTTGCGAGTTCGGGATGCAGAATCGCTCCCCGTCGCCGCAGATAGTGGACGAAGCCCCACAGCCATTGAAAGATGGTATTCGTTTCGACACCGCGCAGTCCGTTGTCTTCCTGGAACACAACCGTCAGCTTCTCCGCCACCAAACGCAATGTTGCCGCGTCCGGTGCGACCGTAGCGACACCGATCTTTTCAAGATGCCGCCCCCGGTTCCAATAGGTGAACTCCGCGAATGCCTGCCACACCAGGCGCTTCTCGACGCGCCCCGGTAGCTTGCTGCCCTTGGGTAGCGCCCCATGTCCCGACAGTTCTTCCGCCCAGTCGCGCTGCCACGTCATGTTCGGTCCCAGGAACTCGACGATGAAGCGCTCCGTCGACATGGAGAACGGTGACGCCGGGTCGAGGTACAGGGCGGGCAACCGCTCCAAAAACTGAGACCACGGTATCGTTGGCGTGGCGAGGTGCCCGACGGCCTTCGTGATCGCGGTGCGGACGTTGTTCAGGTAGGTCCGAGCCCCGAAGAACCCAGCCCGGTGGGCGGCGTCTTGCACGGAGTCCGAGAAGGCGATGAGCTTCTTATCGTCGTTAAATGGGCTCGCCCAAGTTTGCTCGATCACCTGCGCCCCCAGTGTGGCGCTCCGGGAGCCGAGCAGGAGTTGACGGTCGTCCGCTCCGCAAGCGGGGCAGGTCTTGTCGTGCCAGAGCGTCGTCTGGGTCTTGGACTTCGAGATCCGTTGGCCGGTCACCAGGAACACGGGAACCAGTTCTGCTGCCCCGCAAGCGGCACACTCGCCGCCCTGAAACTGCACCCCGGCGCAGTTGGCGCAGACGTGCGTATCCTGGCCCGCCACCTGTGGGTTCGCGAATCGAGCCGGGTAGAAGCGGGCGATCTCCACTTGCCCCCGAAACCAAGTGTTGTAAATCCCTTCCAACTCCTCGCGCAGTCGGCTACTCCCGCCCGGTAGCCGGGCCAGCCAGCCAGTCGTCAGGCACTCTGTGCACTGGATGAGAGGCAGATAGATACCGTCGCGATGGGCCTTCAAATCGGCCTCCGCCCGCAGTTCCACTTGGTCCGGCGCGGCGGCCAGCTTCGCCACCATGCGTCGCAACTCGCGGATCCACACCTGCAAGCGCAAAGTGACCAACGGCAGGTTGGGGGCCCCGGCATTGCGGGCCCAGGCCACCAGCACCAGCAGCGCATCCAGAACCTGTCGGGTATGTGGACGCACCGATTCCGGAAGTGGCCCCTGCATCTGCTGTCCCAGATGTCCGTACTCACCGACGCTGCCCTTCAGCAGCTTCAGGAGGTTGACGAACAGCAAATGGCGCTTCAGCATTTCGCCCAGACGGACCCGCCACGCCGAATCCCGCACATCGGCGGGGGGGCTGTTTTCGGCGAAAAAGAGTCCGAACCAAGCGGCGACAGCCTCCTCGGGCGAGGCGTACTGCTCCGGGCGCAGCTTGTCGGCCATATCTGGCCGGGACTGCAGAACGTACTCAATGGGCGAATCGCCCAGAAACTCATCCGGGGTACAGCGGGACTCCGTGATCACCGAACCTTCTGGAAACGGAACGGCGAAGATCTGCCGGGCGTACTCCCGCAACGGGGCAGTATCAACCGCCGAACCAAGAGTCGCCGAGGTGCCCGCGCAGATCAGGTGTCCCTCCGGGCTCCGCAGCCGGGCACGAAGCCGACGCAACAGCAGCGCGAGATCCGTCCCCTGCGCTCCATCAAAAGTATGCAACTCGTCGACGACGATGTAGCGGAGGGTCTCGGGTTGATTCTCTCTCCACAACTGCCGGTCCTTCGGGCGAACCAGCAGGTAATCCAGCATCTTGTAGTTCGTCAGCAGGATGTCCGGCGGATTCTGCCGGAGGGTGTCGCGGTCCGTGATCACGGTATCCGGCCCCATCATCATTCCAGTGCCCGGCTCCCCCGCTTGGCCTCCGACGAAGAGCCCCACCCGCAACCCCTGGAAGTGCGGAGTGGATTTAATGACGCGGGCGAAGCGACGAGCCTGGTCCGTGGCCAGTGCGTTCATTGGATAGATGATGAGCGCCTTGATGCCAGCCTGCCCTGCCGCCCGGGAGCGGACACAATGGTCCAGGATGGGATAAAGAAAGCACTCGGTCTTGCCGCTGCCGGTTCCGGTAGCGACCAACGTATGGGCGGCTTGACGGTTGCTAGCGAGGCGTTCCCACGCTCGCTCCTGGTGGACGTAACCCGCGTGCGGCAGCAGGAAGTTCGGGCCGAAGAATGCTTTGCCCGCCGTCCCGGTGCGGAAAGGGAGGCCCACTTGGAGATAAGGTCCTTTCATCCACCGGTTGCTGTCTTCGACGAATCGGGTCATCAGGCCGTGGAAGAACGAGTCCGATGGCTCGTAGCCGGTGATGAGGAACTGGCGTAGGCCGTTTTGGATGTCGAGGGCGACGAGCGAAGGCAGCATGGTTTACGCGGCTCCCAACGTTTTCGACTGGGCAGCGAAGAACTCCCAGGCGACTCGGTAGTCTTCTTCGCGGTTCGCCGTGGCAAATGGGGCCTTCCAGACCCGCTCCCGCTGGTGGGGGCCGCCGGGCAGGGTGTCGTCACTGACCATGACGGAGATGCGTGTGCCGGGTTCGACATCGCGGACGTCCTCCCAGCCGAACCGACCTTTCTTTGCCTTACCGTTGGGAGCGGTAATGGTCACCTCCGGATCTCTTCTACCGGCCCTTCGCGGGAGACCCACTCCCACCAGACCCTTGCTCGAGGTGAAGACGATGCGACCGTTGGCGTCGTACCAGGTGTCGCGTTCATACTGCTGCATTACCGGGAATTGGACGCGGTAGATGAGGAGGAGTTCTTCGAGCGTGAGGCCGAGGGCTTGGGCGACGAGAACATCAATTTCGACCAAGGCTTGGCGACGCTCAAACGGAGTCCGAAGTGACATCGAACGCTTCCACTCGGCTCGAAGCAGTCGAAATTTGTCGGCGGGCAAGCGAGGGTCCTTCCTTGTCCAGTTCCCTAAAGCGTATTCATCCTTCCAGAGCGCGGCCCAAACACTCGAGTAATGACTGGACAAGCAAACGGACATTAGTGTTCGACTGGCTAATTGGGAACAAAAAGTGAGAATTGGCATCTGGCGCGCGGTCGCTTCCAAGAAGTCGCCACGTCCGGTAGATTTAACGTAAAAGTCATAAATGATCGAAACACAGCCGCCCAGAAACGCAATGTTATGTTCAAGGTTTTGAAAAGCAATAGAAAAACAGGTTAGGATGTGGCCGACATCCGGCGGCAAAAGTGTGGAAACCAACGTGCGTTCGCCTGACTGGCTGAGACGCTTACGAGACCCGACTCGGTAGTAATCCGTAAATGGGCGCGGGCCGGAGCGGCCCGCGTCTGTCCACGCTACTGGGTATTTTTCCCTAATAAGCTGAGAGTATTTTGCTCGGTCGGACATGGGGCGGTAGTTGGTGCGCGGGAGGTAGTCGTCCGGAATCGATTCCAGGTCGATGCAGTCGTAGTGACTATTCGCAGTGCAGCTGCGGCGCGGAGTCTTGTTAAACGGATTGCCGACGTAAAAATGGGGCCCAGATAACACCCAGTCTGCGGGCGTGTTGACGAAGCTCGTGTTGCGGGAGATCGTCTCGTCCCGCTGCGCGTACGTTTCGTCAAACATTACCGTCGAAAAGTATCCATCGCCTAGGTCGGAAAGCCGCCGGGGGTAGCTTGCTAGTTTCTCGAGAACACCCAGCAACTTACCAGCATGGAGAGAAGGCAGCCGCGCGTGCCGAGGAGACGTGCCCGGTGCGTCATAAAGCTTAGCGAACAAAGCCAACTCGAGGTCAGTGACAAAACTCAGTCGATCCCGATGGCCGACCGTGTTCCACTTACCCTCGGCGGTCTTATATCCGCCCACGATTCCAAAGCCATCGTGGTCAAAGCAGCTATCGACCGTGGACGGGGCAAATAGATTGGAGATGTGAGCGAACTGTGTACTCGACTGGTTTGCCCCGTAAATATTGATGCTGTACTTCGTGAGATGGTGTACCTCAGAAAAAAGCGTTGCCTCATTTACAAACTGAAAGTGGGATCGAAGCCGACTATACAGGGCGTTTCGCAGTTTCCCTCCCTTCGGGTCGTCGTAGGGACCCTCTGGATGAAGGAACCCAGCAACTCCTTCTGGGCGCGAGATGCGCCAGCCGACGGGTAAGAAACACTTGAACAGATTCGTCTGAATTCCCTTAAGGAGCGGGTAGTTCGAGTCTGCGTTGAGAAATGCCTGAGTCGCTTCGGCCTCTTCCAATTCCGAGAGCCAAGCTGTCTGCAGCCCGGGAAACTCAGAGAATGCTTTCGCTCTAAGCGTGTTTAGATCCGAGGCGGAGAACTTGCGAATCGCAAACAGCGGATTGCGTTCGCCCAAAATGCCGGACTCTTCCCACTCCACCTTGAGCCACGGAGGATTCCCAAGAATCAAATCAAAGCCGCTCCGGGTGCGGAACACGTCGGCGAACGCCAACTCCCAGTGCATAAACCGGCGCGCCTCGGCGATACGCTCCACTTCTCGGATCTGCGGAAAGTGGCCGCGCAGTAAGCTGATCCGAAGTTTGCCGAAACGATCATGCAGACGCGGTACCGTGGACTGCTCGACCCTCAAGTCGGTCATCTCGGAATCCATGGGTCCGGACTCCTGAACCGGGATCGCGAAGTCGATGGCGGCCTGGCGATTCAGGTCGACAATGTTCCCCCGCAAGATGGCCGAAACCGCCTGCCACCATTCTTCCCGGCTGGGCAGCGGGACCTCCGGCTGGATAGGCCAAAACCACAAGGCGCACCAGTAGTCCAGCACGAGCTTCAGACGGCGGTAGGGAGTAGCCTGGTCCTCATCCCGGTTCCAAAGTCCCTGCTGCAGGATCTGTTCCTTCGTTCTCGTCGCCGTAGCGGACGGTCCGACGGGGGAAACGTCCGGCCAAAGGGGAAGGGGGTCCTCAGTGCGGCGGCGGTCTTCCGCCAACCACTTGGCGTGCTCTGCCCAGAGGTCGTCGACAGCTGCGGAAAGGTCCAGAAGAAACTTTACCTCATGATCCGCCAGCGGAGCGACGAACTGCTTCCGCCACGTCTTAAGCCGGTCAAACTCGGCCTGATAGAGCGCCTTGGCCGTGCCGTCTTTGTAGTTGGCCATGCCAGGGTCCGGCAGCAGAAAATGGTAGATCTCGTTGGGCCGGCGGTCCGGCTTCATTGGATCAAGACGGCGGGGGGCTTGCTCGTGCCAATGCGGACTCGACCGAGGCGTGAGCAAGCTGGTGGAATAGACTTCCGGCCGCGCCCCGATGAGACTGTTACCGGTAAAGAGCTGATAGCCGAACCACGGAACGCGGGCGGGCAGGGGCTGCTCGTTCGCATCCTTCTCTCCGTAAATGGCATTTAGCCACAGGGAGACCTCCGCCAACTCGACCGCGACCGGGTTGAGGTCAACGCCGTAGACGTTGCGATCCGCGATAAACATGCGGACCTTCTGGAGTTCCTGGGCGTAAAGGTCGTGCGGTATGCGTCGCTTCAGTTCGGTCTGCTTCCGCTCGAGGTAGGCTTCGGAAAGCTGGTTCACCGCTTCATTCAAGAAGGCCGCGCTGCCCATGGCTGGCTCGCAGACTGTAAGGTTCAGGATCTCCTCCGCCGTCTTGCCGGGGAGCAGTTCTTTCAAGGCATACTTGACGAGGCAACGGGTGAGGACCTGGGGCGTGTAGTAGCTGGCGCTCTTCTTTCTGTCCCGACCCGCGAGGCGATAAATAAATTTGCCCTTATCGTGCTTGCGAAGTTTCTTCTTGCCGTTGGCGTCTTCGTCGGTGACGCGCTCGTTGGGCTTGTAGTCCTCAATACGGCTAGCGGGGACGAACCAGGCATTTTCCAGTTCGTCGGTGGTGCCGCCGCTTTCCGCCGCGTTCGCCTCGTCCTCGTCACCGTCTTCGCCGTCCTCATCTTCCGTCTCCGCCTTCTTCTTTTTCGGGGCGGGCATGACTTCGTACAGATCCTCCGTGGCAAAGAAGCCCCGGTAAGAGAGCAGCGCCTCGTAGACGGCACCCAACTGGTTGATGGAGAGCAACTGATAGCTGACACGCCCAACGCGGCCCCTGCCGGATTTTGAGAGCGACATGCTTCGGATCACCTCTTGCCAGACCCAGTTGGGCAGGCAGACGCGATTGAGCAGAGGCGTCGTGGTGGGATCGAACAAGCGGCTATCGAGTGGTGCAATGGCGAACGCGTCGCGGACCGTGGAGGCGGTGAGCAACTGCTGCGCTTCCGCCTTGGTGCCCTCGCGGACCAGCCGGAAGAGCCGCTGCAGCGTATCGTCGAAGAAGTGGCCGTCGCGGGCCTGCGGCGTGTGGAGCTCGATGGATTCGAGGTCGCGCAGCATTTCCAGGCTGTAGCCGCTGGCGTAGATCTCGCCCGTCTGGATGGGCACGTATCCGAGTTCCGGTCGGGACTCGACATAGAACATAAACAAAAGGCGGTAGACCAGCCGAAGGCACTCCCGGCTGAGTTGGACGGGGTCGAGTTCGTCCTTGCCGGAGAAGAAGCCCTTCTTAGCGTCGACGGCTTGCTGGCGCAGTTGGCGAGCGGCTTCGTTGCCGATGAGCTCGATGGCGTTGCGCAACGCGTACTTCAGCGACTCGCTGACCCCAAAGGCGTGCTTGTGCGCGTTGTCGTCCAGCGTTTCGAGTAGCGGAACTCCGGAATCCGGCATGAGGCTCTCGCGATGGAGCAGCGCGGCGGCGGCCTGCAGCGTGGCGGTTTCGCGACGGTCCAGAATCTCTCGCCAGTTGAAGCGCAGGGCGCGGTTGTTCGGCCACTTGAAGCGGTCGAGGAGTAACCAAGCGTCGACACCGGCGAGGATTACATAGCGGGGCGGCTGGTCAGCCCCGAAGATGGCCTCTGAGACCACGGCGTCCCAGGTGAGGCCACGGAGGGCCACGGGAACTTCGCCGCTTTGGTACTGATCGCCCGTCAAAGAGGTGCCGAGGCAGTCGTCTGCTTGCTCTTCGGTGACGGGGGCCCCGTCATAGGCGGGGACCAGGACCAACTGAGGGGCGTGGCTGGACCCGCCTAAGGCCTGCCAGATCGGGACCGCCATTCCAGGGTGGAGTTCCAACTCGCTGGGCTGGGCGGCGTAGCCCAGGGCGTTGAGCAAAAGCTGCTGCTGCTGCAGAAATCGCTGACGTCGATCGGAATCGTCTTTCGCCTTGGCCAGATCAATCCGCTGCTGATACCAGCGATTGGCCAGGGAACGCAATAGTGTGGGCGGGGCTTTGGGTCCCCCTTCGGTTTCCTCCTCCGCCGTCCAAAGGTCGAGTTGGGCGCGGATGTTTCCGAGAAAGACTTCGGCCAGATAGTGGTGGCTGTAGAACTCGTTTTCGTTATCGATTCCGGTAAAGGTTTGGGTAGCTTGGGCAACAGGCACGGTGGGTCTGGCTCCTGCGGATTCGGATCAGCGGCAGACAGCCGCGAGCAGTTGGATGAAGGGTTGGGGTTCGGTCGTCATCGTCTCTTCTACCCAGTTGCGGTAATCGTCGAAGACGCCATGGATTTCTTTGGTCCGCTTCTCAACCCGGGCCCGCTGGAAGTTCAGTTCGAGCTGGCTGACGCCCGCATTGAGAGCGGTCAATTGGAGCCGCTGGAGGCGCTCGAGGTCATTGAGAGTCTGTTGCAGGCGCGTCGCCATGGCGGCGGCGAATTCGGTTTGGCGCTGAACCATGTAACGATGCATGGCTGTTACAGCGCCGGGAACTCCCCGCTGGAGGGTGGGGAGATCAGCCTGCGCGGGATTCGGGAGCGCCCTCGCCTTCAACCCGGCGCGGGCAGAGAAACTGGGGAAGTCCTCGAGCTTGAAGGGGCCGTTGGCGACCCGCGTGGCGACCCGCCATTCGATCAACATGGGCTGGGCCTTTCGATTGGGGATGAGCGCCATCAGGATGTAGGCCTGCTCGCCTGGTGCGAGATGGGAACTCTGGATCACCGGTGCGCGATGGCGGCCAAAGGCGGTGAGCACGCGGTCTCCCAGCCATTCGAGAATCGGATGCTGCGGCCAGAGGTAGTGCAACTGCGGCCAGGTACTCGAATCGTTCCGTAACTGCTTTTCCGGATTGTCTTCCTGCGTCGAGCTGGTCTGGCGAGCGACTTCGATGGCTTGCTCCATGCGGGACTTGTCCGCCGTGAGCGTGTACATGTCAGCCTGAACTTCGCGGGGGAGTTGCCGAAGGCGGGCGGCAAGGTCGGGGGGCGGCGTAATTGAGATTGTCCGTTCTTCGTCGTCCGCGCGCCACTGGGCGATGGGTTGCTGCCGGGAAAGGTTGGTCAGTGCGGTGCGGGCAAACTCGAAATCGCCCGCAAAGAACGAGAGCGGAGCTTGGATCTGGGCGAGGCTGTCAGCGGCAATGGGAACTTCCGACTGCGCCAAATAGTGCTCCATCAACCAATCGCCTTCGCCCTCTGTCTCCTTGGCGGCACGCTGATCGAGTTCGATGCTGAGCTCTTCGGCAGTGACGCCTCGGGCCATATAGTCCGAGATTTTCTCTGCTTCCCGTTCCCGGTCATGCAGCTTGAGAAACACGCCGGGATCGCCGAGGTTTTTCTGGGCCTGCTCGTCCTTCTGCTGCAAGATTTCCAGGATGCGGAGATCGCCCTTGATTTTCTCGACCGCTGTCTCCGTGAAGAGATAGACGATTTCCGGCTGGCGCGTCTGTCCGTAACGGTCTACCCGGCCATTGCGCTGCTGGAAGACCATCAACGACCACGGGAGGTCAAAGTGGATGAGCCGATGGCAGAAGTAATGCAGGTTCAAGCCTTCGGAAGCGACGTCGGAGCAGAGCAGGATACGGAGCGGTTGTGCCTGCTGCCCGAAAGCCTCGACGACGTCTTGCTGCTCGCTGTCGGACATCTGGCCGTCGAGGATTTGGATCTGGTTCGCCTTCAGCTTCAGGTCGATCGTGAGTTGCCCCTGCAGCCAACGGAGGGTCTCCAGCCGTTCGGAGAAGATGACGAGCCGGTCATCTGCGGTTCGGCTGTTCCAGGCGAAGGTGGCGCTGTTGAGGTGCTTCAGCAAGCGCTCGTACTTGGAGAAGCCGCCGAGACCGATGGCCTCCAGCGCCGCTTCGAGGATACGAAGGGCCTCCACCTCCTTGGATTCGTCGGCGGAGATATTGAGTTTGGCTTCCAGGATTCGGATGCGATTGCGGGTGGAGACGAGTGCGGCCATCGGGCTGGAGAAGATGGCCTTCTGCATGGCGATGCGCTGGAGTTCCTGCTGAAGCCCGGCCCGGTGCTGCCCGCCTTGGGTGAACGGAACGGCAAGCAAGGCGCGGAAGGCGGCGTCCTCAGTTGGCGAGGCACCCTGACGCAAGGGCGTGACGATCCGCTCTTGAAAGTCGGCACTCACTTGGTCCTTGATGTCCTTCTTAAACCGGCGAATGACCAGTCCCTTGTGCTGAAAATCCTCGTTGGTATAGTCGTCGGGGTTGCTGATCGCGGTGGGGTCCAGAAGGGAAACGAGTGAGGCGAAACTGCGAGCGGAGCCGTCGTGGGGAGTGGCAGACAGGAGCAGGAGCGTGTCCGACCGGGTGGCGAGGAGCCGGGCCAGTCGGGCGCGGCGGGAGAGTCCGTGATCACCGGCACGAGCGGCCACGTTATGGCACTCGTCGATGACGATGATGTCCCACCAGGCGCGGTCGAGGTAGTTGCGGTACTCAAGGTTGTTCTTGAGGGTGTCCATCGAAATGATGGAGCGGTCAAAGTGGTTGAACGGGTTGTGGTTCGAGGGGATGACGTTGCGGACACGCTGCAGACCGATGGAGTCGAGACGTACGAGCGGGATGGAGAACCGGGACCACCATTCCTTCTGGAACTGGGTGAGCATGCTCTTCTGCGTGACGACCAGGATTCGCTTGCCCCGGCCCCGTTGGATGAGTTCCGTGGCCAGGATGCCAGCCTCGAGCGTTTTGCCGAGACCGACGGCGTCGGCGATGAGGATGCGGGTGCGGGGCTGGGACAAACCTTGGATCGCAGGATCCAATTGGTACGGGACCAGATTCATGACGCCACGATGGCCGAGGTGGAGCTTCTGGTCATTGGGAACGGAGCGACGCAGTTGGCTTTCGAGATAGAGGAAGGTGGAATCGAAGTGAGAGGAGGTGTCGAGGGTGAGTAGTGTTTCGGCCGGATCGAGGACCTTGATTTCTGCTTCCAGCTTGCTAAGGAAGAGGGCGGAGCGTCCCCGGACGAGGTCCGAAACGCCATCGCAGGTGAGAAGGTGGCCGCCGTCGGAGGAGGGGTCAATCCGGCGAATGAGCCATTCTTCGTCGCGGATTTCGACACGGGCTCCGGGGGCGAGTTGGTTCTGCATTCAGTTCCTTGCCGTTGTCCGATTTCGGTCTGGACTCAGCGTCAAAGCAATGGTTTGTGAGGGGGGAATAACTACGGTACCAGAGTTGGTCGACATCGATTACCGGAGAAGTAATTCTACGCTTGTCACGATTGAGGCCGTAACGGTGGGTGTTGATCCTAAGGAGAGGACCTCCGAAATGACGGGCGGTATCGTTCGAGCATGCGGATCAGAGTCTGTAGATCGAGAAATCAGGTAGGACCGAACCGCCGCCTGGATATTGGGGAAAATCGGCAGAAGATGAAAATAGCTTTATCCCGGGACGAGGGGAACTTGTCTGGTGGCGGCTGCCTTCTCAGTGAACTTCAGAACAGGACAGTTGGCGTCTGACGAGCATCGCCTCCCTAACTCCCAACCGGAGGCCAGAGAGGTCCCATTGGGGCCAGGTCCCCCAGGACGATCCATGTGCGTGGAGACGACCGACCATTCAATCGTCCTCACCCTCCGTGCCAACATAGCTGAGACACTATTCCCGGTCTTAATTACTGAGCAGGGCGAGAATGGAAATCAGAGTGAACACGAATCAGAAGCAGAATGGATTTGCCTCGGCCAACCCGCCGCCA
>Ga0114966_10002228_pt1 | contig 17433 bp, 15 predicted proteins | sample M_130207_XF_Meta_FD_87029 | JGI IMG/M metagenome (GOLD analysis project Ga0114966, IMG submission 87029) | Freshwater microbial communities from Lake Montjoie, Canada to study carbon cycling - M_130207_XF_MetaG | ecosystem: Environmental > Aquatic > Freshwater > Lake | place: Lake Montjoie...
AAAAAAATAAAATAAATAATCAAAATAATCAAAATAATCAAAATAAAAAACAAAATTGGTTTAATAAAAACAAAAATAAAAACAAAAACAAAAATAAAAATAAAAATAAAAACACAAAAATAAAAACAAAGTGTATTCCAAAAATAGATATAGAAATACCCAATACAAACTCTTTATCTTTAAATAATCATAATTATAATCATAATAATAATCATAATAATAATCATATTCATAATCATAAAGAATCAATACCCAAACGTGTTAGAGAATTAGTATGGACTACACATAATGGCGAAAAATTTATGCATAAATGTTATGTTACGTGGTGTGATAATAACATAAATGTATTTAATTTTCAAGTTGGTCATGATATTCCAGAATCAAAAGGAGGAACACTTGATATAGATAATTTAAAACCTATATGTGGTAATTGTAATTTAAGTATGGGTAATAAATACACTATTACTGAATGGTGTAAATTAGTTAAACTAAAAATATGAAAATAATCATAGTCTTTAAGTACCTTAAAAATGTAAAATATTATGTAAATTAAAAATTGATTTAAAAATTACAAAACTAATATATTTAAAGAAATAATTTATTATATTCTGTAAATTTATTATATTTTACAAAATGGAAAAAAAAACTCTTACTATAGATGATATATTAAATATTGATAATATTGATAATATTGATAATATTGATACTACATATAATACTGATACTACATATAATACTGATAATGCTGATAATGCTGATAATGCTGATACTACAGATACTACAGATGATAAATTATGCACTACTCCTAAAAAATACAAAACTAAAAATTCTAAAAAAAATGATAAAAAAAATAATAATTCTGAAAATACAAAAAATAGTGATATATTATCTAATAGTATTGATAATATTTTAAATAATGGTTTAGTTAAATTTGATAATAAAATTCAAACTTCAATGTTTTTTGTGTGTTATAAAGCTATTAATACATTTTGTAATGATATTAAAACTAATAATATTATAATACCAAAAGAATTTATTGATAAACAAGTATTAACAATTTTACCAAATATAATAAAAGAATATACGGGCAATCTTAAAAAAAGATGTAAAAAAATTATTAATCTAGAAATGATTTGTTTAGGTAGAAAGCTAGATGGTAAACAATGTACTCGGAAAAAACATAATGATTCTGAATTTTGTAGAAGTCATTTTATTAAATTATCTAATGGTCGTATTGATTTGCCTAATAAAGTAAATTTACGAAATAAACGTGGTCGAAAGAGAAAGGTTGAATTTGACCCTAGACAATATGATAATGATTACATAACATTATGGGAAGATATAATTAATGGAGAAAAAGTGTTAGTTGATATTAATAATAATATTTATACTTTTGATTTAGAAGCACCTCAATATATAGGTAAAAAAGATATATTTAATAAAAGCAGCTTTTTAGAAAGCAGCTTTTTAGAAAAAAGCCGCGCCAAAAACGATAAAGAGAATAATGACGCGGAACTCGAGGATTTAAATTCCTCTACAAGGGAGCTCGCGACAGCTATGTCTCAGAAAGAGCTGAGCCTACGCGACGAGTTAAATCCCTCGTCACGGCTTTTAGAAAAAGCCGTGCCAAAAGAAAGAGAGCTAGAGGAGTTAAACTCATCAGATAAAATTGAATTAAATATTGAATTAAATAATAAGAAAGTTAAAGATAAAAAAATCAAAATAAATAAGAAAACTGCAAAAATTAGTTTATAAAATGAGTGAATCAAGTGAATCAAGTGAATCAAGTAAAAAGGAATTAAATAAAATTAATATGATTTTACCAAATAACTTAAATGAAATAAAAACTAGTATTGATATTATTTTAAAAAAAGATGAAGAAATAATAAAAAAATATATAGAACGTATTATATATACTTCAAAAATACCAGAAAATATAATAGAACAATTAGATAAAGTATTTCAAGATGTAAGAGAAAATCTTTTATAATTTATAATATAAAATTTTTTCCATTTTTTAATTAATTTTTTTCCATTTTTATTTTATAATTTATTTTATAATCTAAATATAACATTAAAGTATATAACATATAAAATATAAAATTATCATAGTATCTAGACATATATAAAATGATAATTGACGAAAATTTAATATTTGTTTCTTTAATAACGATATTTATTGTATTTATAGTTTATAAACAACCATATTTAATTGGTATTCTAGCATTAATTACATTATTCTACTATTTATATAAAAATCGTTTTACAAATCCAAAAGATTTTTTTTCATATGTTAAAAATAAGGTAATTGAAACATTTGAACCTTGTAGTTCAGGAAATCTTGCATATTGTGGTAATAATGATACAACTAATAGCAATTTGACATTTCTTCCAGAAATTATGAGAAGCTCTCCAATAGATAAGCAACTTAATAAAATAAATAATATGGATAAAGTACAATTAAAACCAGAAGACTATCAAATTGATAGACGTCTTAATTTTGGTATATCTATATCTATTGATGAGATTATTAGAGCAGTACCACCATTAATAGACCATAAACTATATCTAGAGAAAGTAATTAAATTTATATTAAGTATTAAAACTGACGACCCTATACAAAAAGATTTCTTGGCTAAAAAAATATGTAATAAAATGACAAAAATATTTTATAATGCATATAATACTGTTAGTGATAAGAAATATACTATTAATACATATAATGAATTATTATATTCTGAAAGAGAATTTAATGATACATTAAATATATTTGTATTTCTAGGTATGAATGATAATGATACTAGAACATTAGAAGAACTTCAAAAAGAATTTAAAAATTTAAATGATAAATTAAATGAATATATAATTGAAAAAGTAAATGATATATTACCAAATGATTATGATATTACAACAAGCTTTTTACCACACAAAGATGAACCACAAGGTGTAAGTATTTTTGATTACTATATAAAAATATAGGATTTATTTTATTTATTTTATTTATTAATTTTTGAATTTTTATTTATTATAATTAAATTAAAATAAATAATTATAATAAATAATTCTAAATAATTCTAAATAATGCTAAATAATGCTAAATAAAAAAATTGATTTAAAAATATTTAAATATAATAATATAATTAGAAAATATAATTAGAAAATATAATAAAAATGATTATACCAATTCGTTGTTATACTTGCAGTAAATTACTTGCTGATAAATATGAATATTATGAAAGTGAATTACTTCGAAAAAAACTTGCTATAAAAAATGATGAAGATGATTTAGTAGATAAAATGTCAAATGTTAATTTAAATAAAGACCCATTAATAATTAATATTAATGCTTCAGATATTCAAAAAACTATTGCAGGTGAAATTATGGATGAATTGGGACTTATTCGTATATGTTGTCGAAAAGTTATGTTAACTAGTATAAATATTATTGATGAAATCTGAAGCGAGGGCTTCAGCCCCTCGCGCTCCCTTGTTATGAAAGGAACCCAGTTTCCTTTCAAACCTCCTTTGCGAGGGCTTCAGCCCCTCGCGCTCCCTTGATATAATAAAATTAATCTTGATTTTATAATAAATTTTAATTGTTAATATTTTATGTTTTTTACTTTAATTGTTTTTTTACTTTAATTGTTTTTTTACTTTAATTGTTTTTTTTATATTTTAAAAATGTTAAATACTGAGAGGCTTTAGCCTCTCTAGAGTTTGCGCGCGGGATTTTCTAAATCCTGCACGATTAGGATGAAAACATTAATCCACACATACCATTTTTAATTCTCAAAATATTATAATTTGTAGCATAAATGCTTATCATTCCTTCAGAAATATTTGGATTGCAAGTAAATTGTAACGTAGCATTATCTATTTTACTAAAGTTACAAGTTCCACTAGGTTGCATATTTTCAGGGTCAATTGCAAATGAATACATATATATATATTGTCCTGTACCACAAGAATGATTTCGATATGGTTGATATAATCTAAAAAAAGTAGCTGGTAATTCTTCAAATCTATCATTTCCATTATATCTTAATTGTATTTGGTCGAATGGTTCTGTTAATTTTAAATTTGGTGTTCCATAATTAGAAACACTAGAATAATTATAGTAGTCATTTGCATTAAGTGCATCTGTACTTCTGTATAACCAAAAAATTTCTTTTACAGGATGATTAAAATATATTCTAGATGTAATATTTATTATATCTGAAGGTACATTATATGAATTTGTTTGTTGAAATTGTTCTATTAGATATTCAAACATATCTTGTTTAGCAAACTTAGTTCTTTCAAATACATCTAAATAAATGTAATTACAAATTAACCCTGCTTTTTTTATAATAGGAATACTATCTGGTGTTGTTGATGTTAATTTATACCAACATTTATCAAACTGCTTAAATTGGACTACAATTTTTACATCTGTATATTGCATAGATATTAATGGCAATGCACGTTCAACACTTCTGCAAAACCAAAAAGGCAGGGGTACTAGTAATTTTACTGCGTTATATTGTGAAGTATTGTTAAATGTTATTATTTTACCAATCATATTATAAAGTGAATTTTTAGTTCCTAATTGTGTAGTTAATTCAAACCAAGTATCTAGCATTTCACCTGTAATACGGTCAATTGGTTCTCCACCTAATTGTATTTCTACCCAATCAATCATAAAACACCCAACACTATTTACCCAACTAACATAAGTTTTTAAAGCAGGTAGTTCTATTTCCAAAATTATATCACTAAGTAAATCAGCTTTTTTATCTATAATACAAGTAACTCTTTTACCAAAATCTGGAGATTCTGTAAATATTTGTCTAATAGGTTCAATTGCAAAATTAGTATAACGCCTATAAACAGATTTAAAATATGAAAACTGTGGATTACCAATTAAATATGTATCTTGTTGCCCTCTTGCTATAAGTTCAATTAAAGTTCCTGCTCCCATTTTATTATATTACCCTATTTAATATATAGTTATTTATTTCTTATTTTTTACATAAGTATTATTTTATTTATTTTATTTATTTTATTTATTTTATTTATTTTATTTATTTTATTTATTTATTTTATATAATTACTATATGATTTTTTTTATTTATCAAAATAATTAATTTCTTTTAATAATTTAATAATAAATAATTATTTAATATTAAATATTAATAAAATTTTATAGTTATCTAAAAATAAATATGGCTTCACTTACAAATAATACAGATATAACCAATTTTCTAACAAATGGTATAGAAACTTTAATATGTTCTGATTTTGAAGGTACATTACCAACAGAACAAATAAAAAAATTTGAAAGTGTTTTTATAAATTCTAATATTGATTCAAATAATAATCTTGATTTAAATCAAGATTTAAATCTTGATCCTACTAATCCTAAACAAATAGTATATTTAGGTGATATTTTTGATAATACTGGCGGATGTACAAGTTATAACAATACTAATTATTGTGCCCTTAAAATTCTTAAATATCTTGTTGATTATCCTGAAAAAAGTAGATATGTAGTTGGTAACCGAGATATTAATAAAATTAAATTAGTTCCACTTTTGCAATTTGCAGATGATAGTAAATGGTGGTTGTTATCTGAATCTGAATCTGAAAGTAAAACATGGTTTCAGAATAAAACAAATGGTAAAATATGGAAGAAATCTTCAAATATACAACCATATGAAGTAATTGCAATTAATTTATTAAATAGTAGTATAAAAAGTAGTATTTGGAAAGTTGAAACAATGGAAAAATATATACCATTTTGGTCAAAAAAAACAGAATTAAACACACATTGGATTAATAAAGATGGAAAATGTATTAAACCAATGATTACTTTATATGATAGATTTTTACGAATATTTGGACTAGATACTTCTGAAGGTACAATGAGTGCTGAAAATACATTAAAATATATTCCAGATGAATTATTTCCAGAACTAGTTTCAGAACTAGTTTCAGATCAAGTTCCAGGTCAAGTTCCAGGTCAAGTTCCAAGTCAAGATCAAGTTAAAGTTCCAGAAATTCAAGTAATAGTTAATAAGATTAGAAACAAAATAGATAAAAAAACATTAGAAACAAATATAAAAAATAGTACAACATTTACTGAAAATATTAAGACAAACGAAAAAAAAAAATTAATGAATCAGGAAGAAATAACTAAATTACTTAATAAATTTATAGATTATGAAATACGTTCTGCAATAGTATTTACAGTATTTATGCGTATGTTAGATAAAGATTTATATAAACAAAAAACTATGCCTATTAGTTTTTCTTTAAATAAAATAGGTGATTTAGATGGATATTTATGGAAATATTTAACTACAGCATCACCAGCTTTATATGCAAAACAAAATAACGATTTATTATTATTTTCTCACGGTGGTATTACACAAGAATTTATAACAACAACAAATAATAAAAATGGTTTAAATATTTTAAATGAAATGGATTTAGATGAATGGGGAAAAGTATTAAATGGAAATGCTATAGATAAAAAAATAACATCCACACCAAGTGCTACAGATAACAATATACCAGAAAAACAAAGTGATATAAATATTATTGAAAAAATAGAATCATATAATAAATTATATTTTGAAATATTAAATAGATGTTTTGAAAATTTTAAAAAAAATGAGTTTAATAAAGAAATTATGGTATTATTATCAATTTCTGCACCTGCAGAAAATAATTCAGTAATTTTTAATAATGGTTATACTACTAGCAATCTTTCTCCTATACAACCAAAATTACCAATAACCTCTATTTTAACAAAAGAAGGAGAAAATATAAATGTATTTAATTTTTGTGGTCATGCATCTGCAGGTTTTGGTTATGGATTTAAAAAAGTAGCAGATTATATGTATTTTATAAGTACGGATTTTTCTTCATCTTTATATAAAAAAGGTATTTGTTCTCCAACATATAATGATAATTTTTTATCATTAACTATTAAATATGTTGCAAATTTATTTAAACTTCATCTTAATGGTAAAATTTTTTTAGATAGTACATTTATTGATAATAAACCACAAATAAAAAAAAATAAAGAAGGAATAATAACAAATACAATACCTGCAATAAAAATTGGTGATAATTCTAACAGTATTTTTAGTAGTGAATTAGAAAAATATCAAGTAATTGTTGTTAATGATAATTTTGAGAATTTAAATAAAAGTGAGATATCAGTAAATCAAGAAGGAGTATTAGATGATAGTTTTTTTAAAAGAAACGAAAATTATTATGATAAAGACTTTATATTTAATGGTATGGTAACATATGGAGGCAAAAATTATGATCAATATTCATATTTTAATTTTATTAGCCCAGCTAAAACTAGAACTATATTAATATTATCTCCTTCTAACATTGATGAAGAAATGTTAGGCGGAAATCGTAAAAATCTTAATAAATATAAATCTATTAAGAAAAATAGAAAATATAAAACAAAAGGTAAATTATTTAAGAAAAATTCTACAAGGAATAGAAAAATGAAAAGTAATAAGAAACATTAAAAATAGTGTATTTTATGGAATTTTATGGAAAACTAACAAAAATTGAATTTTAAATTATTCTATTTATAAAATGCGGTTTTATTTAAGATTAGTATTTATCTAATTTTATATATTACCACCTACTTCTACACACACACACACACACACAATCTCTCTTACTCTACTAAGTATATTTGTATAAATTACATTGTACTATACATGTGTATAAAGAAATATTTTTAATATACACATACAAAATGCTTATTTATATTTCTTTAATACAAGATTTATAAGCATTTATGGTGTTATGCACCAACTCGTGGCAGTTTAGCCACACGTGACGAAATGTCACAATTTATGTGTTATATATAATTTCATAAAAATAAAATAATACATACCATTTTTTTTATTTTTTCTTTTTTATTTTTTATTTTTTCTTTTTTATTTTTTTAATTTTTCTTTTTTATTTTTTCTTTTTTTAATAATTATAATTATAAATAATATTTAATTTTACACCTTTAGAAAGTTTTTATAACATAAAGATTAAGTCTATTAATATAATTATTATTTATTATTTATTATTTTATATATTAAAAATTTTTAATAAAATGAATTTAGAAATAGAAGAAACATTAGAAGAAAAAACAGAAGAAAAAGAAGTAAATCAAAATACAATATCATGGCTAGAGAAATATAGGCCAAAAACTCTTTCAGATTATTATATAGAAAAACAACAATTAGATATTGTAAAACAATGGATAAAAGATTTTAGAAATAATATATATGATGCTAAACCTTTTTTAATACTATATGGTTGTGCTGGTATTGGTAAAACTACATTAGCATATTTAATACTTAAATATTATGATTATGAAATCATTGAATGTAATGCAAGTGATACTAGAACAAAAAAAACAATTCATGAATCAATAGGTCAAATCAGTAAAACTTCTGTATGTGTTGATGATAAAAATAAATTTAAAGAAGTTGCTATTATTATGGATGAAATAGATGGTCTAGCTGGTGGTGAGTCTAGTTCAGTTCAAGAACTTATAGACATTGTTACAAAAGATAAAGATTCAAAAACTTCAATAAATTTATGTCCTGTTGTATGTACTACGAATAGCATAAAGGATAAAAAACTACAACCATTAATAAAACAAAGTATTGTATTACATATAAATAAACCATCCATTATTAATTGTAAAAAAATTATTGATAAAATATCTAAAGAAGAAAATTTTATATTATCAAAAAATATAAAAAATGATATCATAGATAAAGCAAATGGAGATTATAGGCAAATTATAATGTTACTTTTTGAATATTATCATAGTTTGAAAATAATAAAAAATAATGATACAAATGATACAAATGATATAAATGATACAAATAATAAAAATAATATTAAAGAACTAATAACTTATTATGAAGAAGATAATAAACATTTTGAAACAATTAAAAAAATTAATAATTTATGTGAAATACAACTTGATAAAATTAAATATTTTTTAACAAATAATATAAGAATTGAAGATATTTGTCATATATGTTCTGAAGATTCAAATCTTTATTATATGAATTTATATATTAATATAATACCAATAATATCTATAATTCAAAATAAGTCTGGATTAAAAACAAAATCTATTTTATTATCATATTATAAAATTTTATGTAATATATATAATTTATTAAAAAATGCAGATTTAATAAATAATTCAATATTTTTAGATAAAAATTGGGAATTATTGGAATATTTTGATATATTAGGGTTCGCTCAACCTTTAAAAATGCTTCACGATATAAATACTACAAATACTACAAATACTACAAATACTACAAAATATATAATTTCTGAATTTAATTTAAATCATCATACACAATATAACTTTATGAGACAAGAACAATCAATGATTAAAAAAAAATTAAATATTGATTATGTTAAAACATATAATACTGATTTAACAAATATATATTATAATATGAAATTATTTAAACTAAAAAATAAAGACAAAATTGATATAAGTAATGCTAGGTCAAAAAAGAAAAAGTCAATATCTACTATTAATGAAAATAAATATCAAATAGATAAATTATATATTAAAATTATAGATAAAATTGATGAATTATTATCCTAATATCTAGATATATTTATTCTAAATTACTAATATCTATATCAGGCATTTCAACAATACTAAATGCTTCTTTTGTTTGTTTTTGTATTTTAATTCCTAAATCTTCTTCATCTTCTTCATCCTTTAAATCTTTCTTTAGGTCTTCTAAATTTAAGCCTTTTAACTCTGGATAAAATACATTTTTTGTTGGACTATTACTAATATTAAAACTAAGTTTTTGTGTTTTCGAATGTGTATTATTATTTTTAGTTTTTAATAATTTAATAGGTTGTTTATTAGATACTGTATTAGGTTGTGTATTAGGTTGTGTATTAGGTTGTGTATTAGGTTGTGTATTAGGTTGTGTATTAGGTTGTGTATTAGGTTGTGTTGTAGAAACTATAGTTTTTTTTTGAATATGTTTTGTAAAATTTGGATTATGAGCTCTTAATATATTAATATTTGGATTATTTATCATTTTTTCTGATAATTTCTTACTAATATATATAATACGATTACCAATCCTTTTTTCAATAATATCATCTTTTTTTAAACATCCTGCAGTTCTTAATGCAATGCCTTTATATACTTCTTCACGTGTTCCAACTTTTTTAGATTTATCCATTATAAATTATAATTATAATTATAATAATTAAAAATAATTAAAAATAATATAAATTAAATATTAATACTTTGTAATTATAAAAAAAAAGAATTATAAAAAACGAATTAGTCTTCCTCGTTTAATAATTCTTCTGCTATATCAATTTTATCTTTAGCTTTTTCTATTTTATTTTTAGAAGATTTTTGTTTTTCATTAATTATTTTAAGATTCCATTTTTCTGTAATAACATTAGTTCTACTAATAGATTCCATTATTTTATCAAATACTTCAGCTTCTTCTTTTAATTCATTAAATAAAACTTTTGTAACATTTTCTTTAGAAAACCCTTTAGATGAATAAGTTACTTTTGTTTCTAGTTTCTTACCCTTATAACTACCTCCTAAATTAACATTACGAATTTCATTTGCACGCAGATAAGTACCTAATGTGTCTGATAAATTTTTTTTAGTTTTATTACGTATTTTAATAGCTTCACAAAGAACCTTAATTTCTTCATTAATTTTTAAATATTGATGTAATGCAATATTAAAAACTTCAATATTTTGATTATCAATTACTGTTTTATTATCATTTTCTGTAGTATCTATAGCTTCATTAGCTTCATTATTTTCATTAGCTTCATTAGATTCATTGTCTTCATTGTCTTCATTGTCTTCATTATTTTCATTATTTTCATTATTATTATTATCTATAGTTTCGTTAATATTATGTGTAGTTATTTCAATAATATTATCTATTTCTGCTTCAACTGAATCCATTTTATTTGTACTAAATAGTATCTAGAATATAGTATCTAGAATATAGTATCTAGAATATAGAATATTAGTATTTAGTCTAATGTTTATGTTTGTGTTTATATTAAAATTAATATATAATTTATATTTTGTAAAATAACTTATTTATAAAAATTGAATAATAAAATATTAAAATATAAAACATAAAACATATTAAATATTAACTATTAAAATGTCTTCTTTACAAATAAAATATAATAAACTTAATGATAAATCATTAAAAGGTTATCTTTTAATTAATATAAGAGAAAAACATATAAAAGATATTGCAAAACAAATGCTAAACTCAGAGTATAATATTATACCATTAGAATATATTGATGATAAAATTAGATTAGATTGTATTCAAAAACAAACTATTTGTAATATTAATAATGAATCTAGATTAATATACTTAACTAATATATTAATGAAAGAATGTGTAAAAGGAACATCTAAAATAATTTCAGAAATATGTTGATATATATTTTACAAATTTTATTTTTTTATATAAAGATATATTTTATACAATACAATATATATAAAAGATACTAAACTAAATACTATATTTTTAAAAATGAATCAGGAAGATAAAAAAAGGTTTGCTAGATATAGAAAAGGATATATACCATCATTAGAAGATGAAAATGAAATTTTTAATAATAAAAAAACAGACTTAAATGATAATTCAAAACAAAAAACAATATTAGGGTATATTAATAATATTAATGTAAATTCTGATATATTAATTAAAAATATAACTTCTAATAAAACATAATAATTTTTTAATTACAATTATGTTTTTTTGATAAACAAAATAGTTTTTTAAAATTTGAGTCTTTTAATTCCATATTTATTGTTTTTCTATTAATTTTATATTTTCCATTTTTTAAAGCAATAAAAAGGTCTATTAAAATTGGTACAGAATTTAATGCATATAATAAATTTTGTTTTTTTTCTTTATTTAAATCAATAATATATTCCAATTTTTCTGTAATAAATTTAGTAAATGATTGTATTACAATTATTTTTTTTTCAATACTTGTAATATAATTATATTTATTAACTAAAATCATTAATATATCTGTAATAGTACAAATATTAACAAATAATTTATCAGAATTATATTGTTTTTTTATAACAATTGTAGTAATTTTATCAATAAGTGAATGTATTATTTGACCTGTACTAGCTAATATAAAATCGTCATCATTATTTTTACCTTCATTAATATTTTTATAACAATTTTTATTATTTTTACTACATAAAATTATAATTTCAATTATATTATTCATAGATGATAAAAATAATAACTGATCAAATTCAGATAAACTTAAATCAATTAGTACAATTCTATTTAAAGCTTTAATAACTGTATTTTTTTTATCAAATTCTGTTTCATTGTGATAATTTTCAATAATTTCAATTGCTTTAACAATAACAAGTATATAATTACATCTATCAATATTCATATATCGAATATAATCCTGAATTTTATTATATAAATAATCTACTTCATCTAATTCATTTTCATTTTTATTTTTATTTTTATTTATTTTCTTTACACCTCGAATATGTTTAGATATTTTTGTAATTTCTAATGGTAACTGAGATTTAGCAATTGTTGTATAACTAATTTCTGATCCTGAATTAATTGAACTTAAATTTTCAAAATTTTTATTTTTATTACTTAAATTAGTTGTAAATGATTTAATTTCATTAAGGTCTTCGCTTGTAAAAGTTACATTTGGAATAGGTATTTCTATATTTTTAATATCTTTTATTATTGAAATTGGGTTTAACTTTTTCTGTATATCTTGTTGTATTTCTGGTAGTTGTATCTCTGGTAGTTGCATCTCTGGTAGTTGCATCTCTGGTAGTTGTATCTCTGGTAGTTGTATCTCTGGTGGTTGCATCTCTGATGGTTGCTTATCTAGATTATCATTTATAGGTTCCCAAGATGTTAAAGTATTATTTATATAATTAATAATAGATTCATTTTTGTCATTTTGTGATAACTTATCTTTTATACTACTACTTATACTACTAATTAGTATTTGATTAGATAAATTACTATTTCTAGAAACATTATCATCATTATTATCATTATTATCATTATTATCATTATTATCATTTATATTACTAAAATAATCTAAACCATTATTAATTTTTACTAATTCAATTTGTTTTAAATTATTTTTTGACATTTTTGTTTATATATTTATTTGATTATCTATTTATTTATTAGGTATTTAATATTTTAAAATATAAAAAAAATATAAAACTTATAAAATATAAAAATATAAAAAATGTAAAAAAATGTAAAAAAAAATGTAAAAAAAAATGTAAAAAAAAATGTAAAAAAGTAAAAATTGTTTTTAGGCTTATATGTAAATAAAGAAATTATTTTTAGATTTATTTTTTATTATCCATAAATATTCTCCAGAATATTTTGCTTACTGGTTGATTAAATATAAATTGTTCTACCATTGTTGGAGATATTGGAACCTTATTTTTCATATATTCAGTATGTAAATCACCACACAAAGGTTTCATTGAATATGGTATCAAAGATTTTTGAATTGTTCTCTTTACAAAAGCATTATGATATGTATTAAATAAATATAATGCATAATAACGAACTAGACTTAAAAACCAATTGAATAGTCTAGTATACATAAATTGTTTTTCTCCAAGTTCCCCCAATCCAGTATTTACATCAAATTCTCTAATAAATTGCTCTATTTTTTGATCTTTTACTAATCTCCAATATAGATAGAATAAATTCTTAGTATTCCACTGTTCTATAACAATAGGTTTATTACCTTTTAATTCTCGCAATTCTTTATACTTTGTATTCGTAATTTTTGTACGTTCACCATTAAGACCATAAATTATATAACCCTGAAAATCTTTAGGTTTATTTTGTACTATATTTTCTAATTGTTCTATACTAAGTTCATCAATAGGATAAGAAGAATTAATAGTACCATCTATAGATAATTTATCATATCTTTTTATTATTTCTGGTAGATATAAATTAATTTTTAAATCTTGAATTTGTTTTTTAAATATAGAAACTTGTATTTGAGTAACCATATTATTACCAAGTTCTTTAAAAGCATATTGTATTTTTGCCTTATTTTCTAATGAATATTGTATTTCTAGAATATCATCATACTGTTTTTTTGTAGTAATTTCATCTTTAAATTGAAAGACAGCACAAAGAGTATTTAACTTACGTAATTGAGTTGAAATTATACGATTTTCAGGATGTTCTATATTAAATACTAAAACTTTATCCTTAATAAATTCTTCTGGTATATTTTCTAAATTAGTCTCTGCAATTTTATTATTTTCTTCAAACATTTCATAGAAGGTTTTTAAACTACTAAAATTACCAGTTCCTACAACTTTACGCGTTGAATACATAAATTGTTGATTAAATTTAATTTCAATATTATTATTTAATATTTCTTGTGTTGATTTATCAATATCTTCAATATTATCATTATCAATATTATCTTCAGGTGTATTAATAGTTGTAATACTATATTTTTTTAGGCTTGGATTATATGTTATCATTGTTCCTTCTGAAAATTTATATAATCGAAACTTTGACATATATGTTAGTGATTTCAAATCTCTAGAATTATCTTCATCTTTAATAAAATTAGTTGATAAATTGGTTTTATCAATTTCATATGTTTTACAAAAATCATCTAATTTAACTGCTTTTGGAATACCGAGTGAAACAATTCTCATATTATGAGTATCTAATAACATATGTCGACATAACATTGTAATTGGTTCATTTGACTTATATCCTTTAGCATTCCTTGCATAATATAATAAAGCAATATGTTGATTAACCATACGTCTTTTAATACCATAATTATAATATAATTTATATAGAAAATACTCGGAGAATGACTGAGTAATTGGTTTTTCTTCAGTAATTGGTTTTTCTTCAGTAATTGGTTTTTCAGTAATAGTTACATCTTCTAATTTTAAATTACTAAATTGAGTTTGACTTATTTCATTTTCATTTTGTTTAATATTATATTCAATATAAATTTCTCCCATAAATTTATAAAATTCATCAACTAATTTATTAACATAAGTAAAATTATGCATTTCTTTTATTTCAGTTAAAGACATTTTTTATTTTTATTTATATTTTAATCTAGATTGATTACAGATGCTAGAATGAATAATATTTAATATATATTAAATTAATTATTTGTTTATATTTCAATTTTTTAAATTTAATTTAACCATTATAAAACAAATATAATTGAAAAAAATAAAAATAAAATTAAGAATAAAATTAAAAATAAGAATAAGAATAAATTATAAACTATAAATACAAAAATATAACTGAAATAATAATAGTTATATATATACATTCTGTGACACCTATACTACTAAAAATGTCTATAAGTGTATTATAACCTTTTAATTTACATTTAGAACTAGTGGATTCATCTATTTTTACTGCTAATCTATTAACTATAAATAATTCTCCAAATATTGCTAAAGCAAAAATAAGTACATAGCTAGACCCAATTATAGGTAATGAAGCAAGAAATTTACTAGCAGGTAAACATATATTTATTATGCCAATAATCATTAAAATTGATCCTATAATCTTACCATTAGTAATTCTCCAACCTTCTGAAAGACTACATTTTTTCTTTTCTTCAATTGATGTAATAAACTGAGTACAATATATAAATAATAATGTAAATGCAATACTATATATTATACGTAATATAGACCAAAAAGAAAACATTTTATATTTATTATATTTATTATATTTGAGTATCTAGATATATTTTTATATTTACTTAGATATTAATTTTATACATATCTAAATATTCTCAACCAATCATTTTCAACTCATTAATAAATTGACCCGTGGCTTCTAATTCATTTTGTATTTTATTCAACATTTTAATAATTTCTAAACATCCTACTTTAATAACATCATTAATTAATTCATCAATATTATCATTATGACCTTGAATTGCAAATATAATATGTTTTTCCAATGGATGTGGTCTTTTATATCCAATATATGTTAATTTCCTTTGTTCTTTAGGTAATGCAAAATCAGCATAAAGTATACATAAATGTGATTGAATAATATTTCCCAATGTATCATCTTCGTCTTTTACAGTCAATTCATATCCTCCATTAAGGTTTACTGATGCTTTAATTGTAATTATATTTTCATTTTTTGCAATTAAATTACTAATAAAAGTATGTATTTTTTCTTTAAGAATATCTATTGCTCTATGAAATATTATTAAAGGTGGAATAATTCCAACTGACTCGATTTTAAAACTAAATACATTTGGCTCACCTTTATCATTAGTATAGAAAAACCGTGCTCTTTCAGTTAATTCAAATCTTCGTGTTAATTTTTCAGGAGTCATTGGTGTAACATTTTTATCTTTTGCTATTTCATTTTGAGTATCAATATAAGCTTTGAGACCAGATAAAGCTTTTTCAGGATCAACTGTATTAATATAAGAAGCACAAGAAACTGCACTATAATGACCGTTTTCAGATGCAGTACTAATACTAGCTTTACCTTCAATATGAAAATGCATTATATCTTCACCAATATTTAATTTATCAAATTCCTTTCCCATTTCGGCTATTACATCTTTTGAAACAGACTTTGAAGGTACAAAATACTTAGGTCTCAATTTATTAAGAATTATATAATTTCCTGTAATAGGGTCAGGTGGAAAGAATTTTTTTACTTCAACTTTAGACAGCATTTTATTTGTTGAAACTTGTCTTATTTGAAAATCTTCAGTAGTAATTGTCATTATAGAATTTGTGTTATTTGAAACATTAATTGTAAATATATAATCATCTACATCAAATGACTCAGGTTTAGCAATATTAATAGGAACCATTGAAATACGATGCAATGCAAACTGATTATGTAATGGTGTATCATTAATAATAACTTTAATATCACAAGCTTTATATGGTTCTGTACGAAAACCTACTGTTTTGATACTCGATAACATAATCCTTCTTATGGCATTTGACGTAGAATAATGAATATTTGCAAGTTCAAATTCTACGTATGTATTATTTTTATCCCAAGATTTAGCATAAGGATAACGAATATTTGTTAAATGATGAGGCTTAATTTGTTTTTTATCAATTTTAGTATCTGTAGAAGTCATTTTAAATTTTATATATCTAATATCTAATATCTAATATATAATATCTAATATCTAATATCTAATATCTAATATCTAATATCTAATATATAATATCTAATTTATAAAATATATCTAATGTATCTAGATATTGTATATTATTAATTATTTATATTATTATATAATTATTATATAATGTTTTTAAATTTCAATTTT
>Ga0114966_10002231_pt1 | contig 17414 bp, 16 predicted proteins | sample M_130207_XF_Meta_FD_87029 | JGI IMG/M metagenome (GOLD analysis project Ga0114966, IMG submission 87029) | Freshwater microbial communities from Lake Montjoie, Canada to study carbon cycling - M_130207_XF_MetaG | ecosystem: Environmental > Aquatic > Freshwater > Lake | place: Lake Montjoie...
CATAATAAGTTTATCTATGGTGGCCTATGGATTTATCAATCACAGCGCCCCTGAGTTTATGCTAACCTTCTTATTGTTATTTATTGCCTCACATGCCATAGGGCAAGGAGCAGTGATATGGGTATTGATCTCTGAAATATTCCCTACTCAAATTCGAGCCAAGGGACAGGCCTTTGGAGCCAGTATACATTGGGTTTTTGCCGCATTAATTACTTTAATTACACCTGTATTTTTAGACAGCGAGCACGGTATTTTTAAAGACAATCCATGGCCCATATTTGCTTTCTTTTGTGTCATGATGGCTTTACAGTTGGTTTGGATACTACTCAAAGTGCCAGAAACCAAAGGGGTATCCCTAGAGGAGTTACAAAAAAAACTAGTTCAATAAAATAATGAACACTTTAAAATTTATGAAAAATATTTTTAAATTAATGACCAGCGCCAAAACTATTTTTATTTTTTGTTTTGTTTTTATTTTATTAGTAGTTCTATTTCAAAATAAAGTAGCAGCTCAAGAAAAATTATATCAAGAACAATACCGCCCACAATATCATTTTAGTCCCAAAATAAATTGGACCAACGATCCCAATGGATTAGTCTATGTTAAAGGGGTGTATCATCTATTTTATCAATATAATCCATTTGAAAATTTTTGGGGACATATGACCTGGGGTCACGCTACCAGCAAAGATTTAATTCATTGGGAGCATCAGCCCATTGCTATTCCAGAAGAAAAAGATACTATGATATTTTCTGGCACTTGTGTATACGATCTAAATAATTCTAGCGGATTAGGCACTAAACAAAAACCACCCATGGTAGCCATTTATACAGGCCATGTTAAGGATGTTAATCAATCTCAACATGTTGCATTTAGTATTGATGAAGGTAAAACATGGACAAAATATAATAAAAATCCAATTTTAGATTTAGGTAAAAAAGATTTTAGAGACCCAAAAGTTTTTTGGTATGCACCCAAAAAATATTGGGTGATGTGTGTTAATTTACCCCAGGAACATCAGGTTCAATTTTATGCTAGTGCTAATTTATTAAACTGGAAATTTTTAAGTGATTTTGGCCCTAAGGGGGATACCACGGGTGTTTGGGAATGCCCCGATTTAGTTCAAATTCCAGTGCTTAATTCAACCCAAAAAAAATGGTTATTGCAAGTTTCCATGAGTGAAAAAATGCAATACTTTATGGGTGAATTTAACGGGGTAAATTTTACGCTAGACAGCAATCAAAAAACAATACTAAGGCCCAATTTGGGGCCTGATTATTACGCAGGTATTTCTTATGGCCAATTACCCGCCACTCATCTTCCAACGACTATTGCCTGGGCAAATAATTGGAGCTATGCTGGAAAAATTCCTACCAGTCCTTGGAAAGGCGCTATGACTTTGCCTAGAAACTTATGGGCAGAAAATACAAATGGTGTTTGGCGATTAATTCAAAGACCCATTGCAAATTTAAATACATTACGTAAAAAATTAGCTTATCAAAAAATTGCCACGGAGGCCAAAGACGAAACCATATCTTTAGAAGCCATTGGTATTAAGGAAGATGTGTATGAGTGTGATTTTGAATTAAGCAGCTCAAGTACAGAAAAAGTAGGCATTAGCATACTTAATGATAAATTTAGGGGGGTAGAAATTGGGTATGAACCTATACTTAAAAAAGTGTTTATCAATCGTACTAAAACAAATTCTTTCTCAGAAAGAGAATTTGCTGATTTACGTTATTTTACCACCCCGCTCAATTTAGCAATCGATAAAATAAAATTTAAGGTATTCGTAGATAATAGTATCATTGAAGTATTTGTAAATGACGGTGAATCTGTATTTACAGTTCAAGCCTTTCCTGTTCATAGTGACAAAAACATTAAAATACTTACTACCACAACACCGGGCTCGGTTAAAAATTTACAAATTTATCCGCTACAATCTATTTGGTAATAGTTAACTTTGTTAAATTAATAGTGTTCAAATAATTAATTGATAATATATGCAATTTCGCAATTTTAAAATGGTCGACTATGTAGTGTATGGTCGTGGCTCTTTCAATCAAGTAGATGAAATTATTGCTCCTCATCGCAAAGGGAGCTTTCCAATGATATTTTTTTTAGATCACTTTTTTATTGGCAAACCCCTGGCAAGTAGAATTCCATTAAGAGGGAAGGATAAAATTGTATATGTAGATGTTACGCATGAACCTAAAACAAAACAAGTAGATGCTATCGCAACTGAATTAAAAGCAGAGTTTGGAGAAGTAAGTGGTATAATAGGTATTGGAGGAGGATCTACCTTAGATTTAGCAAAGGCCGTTGCTTTAATGATGACCAATCCTGGCTCTTCTGCAGATTATCAAGGTTGGGATTTAGTAAAATTACCTGGTGTGTATAAAGTTGGTATACCAACCTTAAGCGGAACAGGTGCTGAAGTAAGTCGAACTACTGTGCTAACAGGGCCAACGCGTAAGTTGGGCATGAACTCAGATTTTACACCATTCAATCAAATTGTATTGGATCCCGAATTAACAAAAAATGCACCGGCTAATCAACGTTTTTATACGGGCATGGATTGTTATATACATTGTATCGAAAGCTTAGAAGGTACTTTTTTAAATGAGTTTAGTAAAAGTTATGGAGAGAAAGCATTGGAATTATGTCAAAATATATTTGTGCATAAAGACAAGTGGGATGAGCAAAGCGATGAACAATTAATGATGGCTTCCTTTTCAGGCGGTATGAGTATTGCTTATAGCCAAGTGGGGGTCGCGCATGCAGTAAGTTATGGACTTAGCTATTTATTAGGAACCAAACATGGTGTTGGTAATTGTATCGTCATGAATCATTTAGAGGAATATTATCCAGCAGGGGTAAAGGAATTTAAATATATGGTGGAAAAAAATAAAATAGAAATCCCAAGGGGCATTTGTGCCAATTTAACAGAGGAGCAATTTGATACCATGATTAATGTTTCTCTAGGTATGAAACCTTTATGGGAAAATGCGCTAGGCCCTAATTGGGAAAGCATTATTACCAAAGAAAAATTGCGCGAACTGTACGGGAAGTTGTAACCATTTCTTTATTTTCTATAAAAATATAACTATTTCGAAAAATTATTAATTTTTTGAATAAATCATTAGAGGTTCAATATTTATTTCTTTATTTTCTAAAAAAGAAATAAATATAACTATTTCGAAAAATTAATAATTTTTTGAATAATTCCTACTCTGCTTCTGCGACTACTTCTTTTACTTCGGGTATCATGCGTTTCATCATACCTTCAATACCTGCTTTTAAAGTAACCATGCTAGAAGGACATCCGCTGCAAGAACCTTGCAACATTAAATTAACGATGCCGTCATTATAACTTTTAAATTGTATCGCACCACCATCCATTTCAACTGCAGGCTTTACATAATTTTCTAATAATTCTTTTACACGCTTTACTACATCATCATCATCAGCATGAACGGTATTGGTAGCTTCTTGTTTAATTTTTGCTACTTCTTCCTCATTCACGACAACGCCACCTGCTTCTAAATATTCTTTCAAAAAAGTTTTTATGGTAGGAATCACATCTTGCCAATCTTCATTTTCAGTGGCCTTGGTAAGTGTAATAAAATTACTTGCTATAAAAACACTTTTAATAAATGGGAAACTAAATAATTCTTTTGCCAACGGAGAGGCTATGGCTAAATTTTCATCAGCGATATCGATGCTTTTTCCAGGATACAATAGTTTGTTGGCCACAAACTTCATGGTTTCTGGATTAGGGGTCATTTCGGTATAAATGCTTACAATGGTATTGCCTGTGGTAATCATAATTGCTCTTTTTGGTAGAATTGAAAACAAAATTAATCAAAAAGCTTAGGTTGCAACCTGCTTTAAGCTGGTTAAGGCTTTATTTTTCCGATATCGAAAGAAGATTAAGGGACGATGCTCAATTTGGCATAGTTGAGCATGATCTTTTTCTCTCCATTTTTGTCAAAAAGAATCACTGCTATGGGATTGTGAGCAGATCCTTCAATTTCTTTGATGACGCCAAATCCAAATTTTTGATGCTCAATCTTAAAGCCAGCTTCTAAGGCAGAAGGATCACAGGGGGTAAAATTAGCTGACGGAATGTGATTTTTATTGAGGGTATGGGGTGCCACTACTGGTAAATAGCTAGGCTTGGATCCCTCTGTTTTTTTACTCGTAGTTTTCTCTGGGTCATTCCAGGTTTTAGTGTTTCCACCATGCATTCTATCATAAGCCGATCCCCAACCTGTACTTTGGTTGCGCGCGCCACCCCCTGAACTTGTTTTATCGATTTGATCTTCGGGCATTTCATCTATAAATCGGCTTGGATCATTTTGAACCAATTGCCCATAACGATAACGTGTATTAGCATAGGTTAACCACAAATGTTTTTTAGCTCTCGTTACAGCTACATAAAACAATCTTCTTTCCTCTTCCAATTCTTCACGGGTATTTACGCTCATGCCACTTGGGAATAAAGATTCTTCCAAGCCCACTAAAAATACACAAGCAAATTCTAATCCCTTGGCGGCATGCACCGTCATTAATTTTACAGTGTCTTCATTGCCAGTATCATTATCAGCATCTGTAATTAAAGTAATTTGTTGTAAGTAAGTGCCTAGTCCAATATCTCCTAATTCACCATCTTCATTGCTTGGGCTTTCGGTCCATTCTTTGATAGAGTTTAATAACTCTTGAATGTTTTCGTAACGCGCCAACCCTTCCGTTGATTTATCGGTAAACAGTTCTTTAACGAGATTAGTATGTTTACCTACTTGTACTGCAACGTCATAAGCATTGTGCTTTGTCAATTGATTTTGAAAATACTTAATCATCGTAACAAATTCTTCTATAGCCGTAAGGGTTCCCGCTTTAAATCCAAAACTTTTTGCTTTTTCCAACACTTCAAAAAAAGTAATATTTTGTTCTCCTGCAATCACCAAACACTTTTCCATCGTGGTTTTGCCAATGCCACGCGCAGGATAATTAATGATTCTTTTTAAACCCTCTTCGTCTTTGGTATTGACTATAATGCGTAAATAAGCGATATAATCTTTGATCTCTTTTCTTTGGTAAAAGCTAAGTCCACCATATATTTTATAAGCAATCCCGGTTCTTCTTAGGCTTTCCTCAAAGGATCTACTTTGTGCATTGGTGCGGTATAAAATCGCGAAATCTTTATTGTAAAAATGATTTCTTAATTTATTTTCTTGAATGGCATCGGCAACAAATTTTCCTTCGTCGTTGTCGGTCATAGTACGTACTAATTTTATTTTATCTCCCGCTTCATTCTCAGTCCACAATTCTTTTGGAATTTGACCAATATTATTTTTGATGACATGATTCGCAACACCAATGATGGATTGACTACTTCTGTAATTTTGTTCCAGCTTCACTAGCTTTACATCATCATAATCTTTTTGAAACTGTAAAATATTTTCAATGGTAGCACCACGGAAACTATAAATACTTTGTGCATCATCGCCTACCACACATAAATTTTCATGCACGGCTGCTAGTAGTTTTGCAATTTGATACTGTACAGGGTTGGTATCCTGATACTCATCAATTAATATGTATTTAAATTTATGCTGGTATTTATGCAACACTTCTGGTAAGTTGTTTAATAGCTCATGCATTTTAAATAACAAGTCGTCAAAATCCATGGCGCCATTTTTAAAGCATCTTGCTGCATAGCTTGCATAAATTTCTGCAATGGCTGGTCGATTAGATCTTGCATCCTCCTGTTTTAAAAAAGTATCTAGCGCGTATTCAGAGGGTCCGACTAATGCATTTTTGGCAGCAGAAATTCGGTTGTGTACAATATTGGGCTTATATAATTTATCATCTAAGCCCATATCGTTGACTACTGCTTTGATCACCGACCTAGAGTCGTCGGTATCGTATATAGTAAAGCTTTTAGGATAACCCAATTTATCTCCTTCCGCTCTTAATATTCTAGCAAATACACTGTGAAATGTACCAATATATAAATTACGTGCGTCTGTATTACCTAAAGCTTTTTCGACACGTTCTTTCATTTCAGCAGCAGCCTTATTGGTAAAAGTAAGTGCTAATATATTAAATGCATCCACACCACTATGCATCAAATGAGCAACACGAGTGGTTAACACTTTTGTTTTTCCACTACCGGCACCTGCTATAATCATCAAGGGCCCCTTTAGATGTAGAACGGCCTCTTTTTGCTTTTCATTTAAACCATTTAAATACGCTTCTTGCATAGGGCGAAGATACACTCCAATTGCTTGATTCTAATTGCTGGTGGAAAACTAAAAAGAAAAAAGTAGAGAAACTTTTTCATAAAAAAACCCCCTCGATTGCTCGAAGGGGTTTTACAATTTATTGAAATTTATATATACCCTCTACTTTTAATGTTAGAGGGCATAAATTATTTTTTCTCTAACAATTTAAAGAACTGATCTAATTGAGGAAGAATAACAATTCTTGTTCTACGATTAGCTGCTCTGTGCTCTGGTGTATCATTTTCAGAAACAGGAATGTATTCGCTTCTACCTGCTGCGGTCATACGTTTAGGATCAATACCATAAGTTTCTTGTAATACACGAACAATCGTAGTGGCACGCTTAACACTTAAATCCCAGTTGTCTTCCATTAGGTTGCCAGAACTAATTATTTGCTTAGAATCGGTATGCCCTTCCACCATAAATTCAATATTTGGTTGAGCAGCCAATACCTTAGCTACTTTTCCTAATACTATTTTAGCTTTATCTGTTACATTAAAGCTGCCACTTTTAAATAATAATTTATCTGAAATGTCTACATATACTACTCCTTTATCCACTTTTACATTAATGTCTCCATCATTTAAATCTCCGATAGCTCCTTTCAAGTTCATCACCAAATTCATGTTGATAGAATCTTTACGAGCCATAGAGCTTTGCAAGCCTTGAATGTACAAATCCTTAGCACCTATATTGTCTAATGATTTTTTAATACTTTCTGCTTGAGCGCCTGTTACCACAGACATATCTTTCAGTTGACTTAAAACAACATTGTTATTGGATCTTAAAAATTCAACTTGTTTGTTTAAATCATCAATGGTTGATTGCATTGACTTTGTTTTATCGCTTGCTTTATCAGCATCAGCTTTGCTTTTTGTAATTGCATCTTGCGCATCACGATACTTTCCTTGTAATTCTGCATAAGCGCCATTTAGTTGGCCAAATTTTGCTTCTGCTTCTTGCAATTTTTTAGGACTTACGCAAGAATAAGCACCTAAACTAACGATAGCAAGGGCTAAAAAAATTTTACTTTTCATGTTTTATCTTTTTAATTGAATATTAAACTTCACCTGTGAACTTTATCTAGGGCGAGCCGTAAAAATACAAATATTGTTTAAAAGGTTAAACAAAATTTTGTTAAAGCACCCTTAGTTTTCTGTGTCTTCGGTAATCCCTAAATTAGGTATATATCCTTGAAAATCCTTAAAAAATTGGACAATTCTATACTTATCAGCCTTTTCGTCCTCAGAAACAAAAAAGGGTTCAGCAAAAACCACTTTGCGACTTCGAAAATCAAGCCCCACCATCACAATAGGTACATTGGCATTTTTGGCAATATGATAAAAACCTGACCGAAGCTTGGTCACTTTTTTACGTGTTCCTTCTGGAGACAAAGCCAGGTGAAACCACACTTTTTTATTAAACAGGGTAACTACCTGGTCCACCATATTGTGCTTTTGATGTCGATCCACTGGGTAGGCGCCAAGGTAACGTAAGAACCAACTAAGTGGCGGCCAAAAAAGTTCACTTTTACCTAAAAAATGAACAAATTCAAAATGCATTTTTTTACGAATAGCTAATCCTACAAAAAAATCAAAACTATGTGTATGTGGCGCTACTATAATAATAGTCTTAGGCAATTCAAAATGAAATTTTCCTTCAATTTTCCAACCCCGTACATTAAATAACCACCAAGCAAGTAATTGTTGCATAAATTATAAAATTAAAGTTAATGAAAAATAGCAACTTTTAATAGTGATCTGCATCACTTATTTAATTTTTTCAATTAACCCTGCATTCAAAAAGGGGTCTACTTTTTCGGCAAGAATTGGAATTAATTCTATTTTAGATAAGGACTCTTTATTTGCATTTTTTTCATACCACTTATCATAGTACTTTAATAAAATAAAAAATGCCTCTTTAAATTCTCCTTCTATTATATGATTGATAGCTGTTTTGGTTTCTAGCCCACCCAATCTTTTTTGAATTCTTAAAGTAGCATTTATTAAACTTTGCTTGTCAAATTTTCCATACCCTTCTAAAATAAAATTAAGTCTTTCTTCAAATGGTATGGTTAAAAAATAACAAGTACTATTGCTCATTAAATGAAATAAAGGGGGAGGAATTAATACGGTACCAATTCTTTGGCTTTCATCTTCGATCCAAATAGGCGCTGTAGTTTTATTTTGTTCAAGAAGACAATGGGCTAATCTATTTTCAAACATTTCTTGACTAGGTTGAACAGGTTGCCCGATGGCTCCATAGGCAGATCCTTTATGATGCGCTAAGCCTTCTAAATCAATAACGCTACATTTTCTTTTTTCTAACTCTTGTAAAATTTCTGTTTTACCCGAACCAGTATAACCACCTAATACCTTAAAGGAATAAGGCAAATTAAATTGTGCTAATACCCAATTTCTATAAGCCTTATAACCACCACTAAGTTGAACCACTTTATAGCCGTACAAATCTAATAACCAGGCTACTGCTGCACTACGCATGCCTCCTCTCCAACAATGGATGTAAATGGTTGGCTTGGCTGAAGCATTGTTTTTTTGTTTTGCACTTATCCAAGATTCTACCGTTTCAATCATACCAAGCATCTTGTTTCCAAAAAGAGGCAGCCCCGCTTTGATAGCTGCTTCTCTACTTTGTTTTTTATAAGTGGTACCAATAATAGCACGCTCTTCATTACTAAATAAAGGAAGATTATAAGCAGTGGGTATATGTGCATGTTCAAATTCACCAGGACTTCGAACATCAATTATAAGCCCATGGGAATTTTGCGCTATCAATTCGTCGATATTAATTTTTTGAACTGCCATGTTTACAAAGTTAGTTGCTTTAATTCGTTTTTAAGCGACAGCGTTGAGAACGCCATAAAAGGAGCTTGTATAAAATTAAAATTACTTGCTTCGTCTAAAGCCACTTTTAAATTAAAATTTTCTTGATTAAAACAAAGCGCCCAATTTTTTTCTTGCCATAAATTTCCTAAATACATTTGTTCTGTTTGACCAGGCGTAGGAATTAAAATTAATTTTTTATTAAACGGAATTAATTCCATTAAAGTTGTATAACCTCCTCTACAAATAATAAACTCGGCTGCTTGTAATTGTTGGGCCAATTCCCTTGCCGCTAAATGAGGATAGAGGGTTGCGTTATTATTTTGTTGATAGGCTTCTTTATTATTAGGCATCCCGGCAATCATTACAAATTTTAAATTTAATTTATTTCCACTGGTCCATAATAAATCTTCTAATAAAGTTCTTTGTGGTTCTGGTCCAGACACGATACCTAAAAAAATGTTGCTATAACTATTTGTAATTGCTTTATTATTATTTGTTTCAATCAATCTAGACAAACAACCCATATACCATAATCTAGTACTTGGCTTTTTCTCTGGATTAGCTAAAATGCCGGAAAGATTATTAGGGCCTTGGATATCAGGAACCCAACAAGCTGTAAATTTTTTTAACCAAGTATATAGCAATTTTTGAAACAAGCGAGTAGACCATTCAAAAGGCGTTTGTACATTTAACTGATGTGTTATAAATACACTGGGCACTTTTTTGTGATAAAAACCAAAACGGTTGTCGGAAATAATTAGATCAAATTTAAATTCCTCCTGCGCCTTTTTTAGCCAGCAGTATTCATTAATCATGCTGTAAATAATTTTAGGAAGCTGAAAAAATAAAACAATAGGTAGTACAAATCCCCATTTAGCATATTTTATTCGGTAGCCGCGTAAGTTTAAAAAAGTAGCCGTAGGGATGGCTTCTTTTAAAATAGTTGCATGATTTTTTTCAGTAGCAATATATAGCTCATAGCCTAGTTCTTGCAAAGCTTGGATGAGGGTAATACACCTTGTGGCGTGTCCCAAACCCCAATCAATGGGTGAAATACAGACGGAAGGCTTTTTCATAAAGCACTAATTTAGTCATTATTATACATGTTTAAAACTGTAAATTTGGTTTAGGATTAAAACCACCTCAATGCCTTTACTTACAAAAGATAGATCTATTGCTTTATATGCCGCATTGGTTTCCTTTGGCACCTATGTTTTTGTTTTTGGATTTAGAAAATCTTTTACTGTATGCACTTTTGATGGATTAACTTTTGGCCCTATTGCCTACAAAACTGCATTGGTAATTAGTCAAATGTTAGGGTATCTGTTGGCTAAGTTTTATGGCATTAAATTTATTTCAGGCTTAAAAAAAGTAAATCGGTATAAAATAATTTTTTTATTAACTGGAATTGCATGGTTGGCTTGGTTGTTATTTGCTTTAGTTCCGGCACCTTATAATGTTGTTTTTTTATTTTTAAATGGATTTCCTTTAGGCATGCTCTGGGGTGTTGTTTTTTCTTATGTGGAAGGAAGAAAGAGCACCGACTTCATTGGTGCCGCATTGGCTGTAAGTTTTATCTTTGCCTCCGGTTGGGTAAAATCGGTAGGCGCTTGGTTAATGGGGCAATACTCTATTACAGAATTTTGGGTTCCTTTTTGTACCGGATTAGTTTTTGCATTACCACTTATTATATGTGTATATGGTTTAGAAAAAGTTCCTCTTCCATCGGAAGAGGATGAGTCACTGAGAACCAAGCGCATCCCTATGATAGCTAGCGATAGAAAAAGTTTATTAAAACAATACTTACCCGGCATTATTGCCTTTGTTGCTATTTATTTATTTGCTACTATTTTTAGAGATATACGCGATAATTTTTCTGCTGACATGTGGAAGGAGATGGGCTATACCTCTAGCCCTGCTATTTTTTCACAAACCGAAATCCCTATAACTATTTTGATTTTAATTATTATGGGTGCTGTGGTGTTGATAAAAAATAGTTTTAAAGCATTAATGGTGGCGCATGTTTTTATTTTACTTGGATTTATTATTGCTGGTGTATCTACTTATTATTTTTCCCATCAAATGCTTAATCCATTTTGGTGGATGATATGGGTGGGCCTTGGTTTATACTTGGTATATATTCCCTTCAATTCTATTTTCTTTGATCGGTTGATTGCCGCGTTTTCTATGAAAGGCAATGTTGGTTTTTTTATATATTTAGCCGACTCGGTGGGCTATTTGGGAAGTGTAAGTGTTATGTTGGTAAAAGAATCTATGCGTTTACACATAAAGTGGACGCAATTTTTTTCACAAAGCGTAATGATACTTTCATTGGTAGGTGTTTTTATTACGATATATGCGATGTATTATTTTTATAAAAAAAATAATTTAAATAAAGTCACTACTGGTGTATAAGTAAAGCCAATCATTATTTTTCGAGGGTAAGCACCACCCCATTGATGCAATAACGTAAGCCAGTCGGCGGAGGGCCATCCTCAAATACATGCCCTAAATGCGCTTTGCATTTTCCGCATTCTACTTCAGTTCTCACCATTCCATGGCTATTGTCGGGAATATAAATAATAGAACTTTTAGTAATAGGTTCAAAAAAGCTAGGCCAACCACAACCACTTTCAAATTTGGCGGTGCTTTTAAATAAGGGGTTACCACAGGCTGCACAATGAAAAGTACCTACTTCTTTACTTGTTTCAAAAGCACTACTAAAAGGCCTTTCGGTTCCTTTTTCTCTTGCTATTTGATACACTTCGGGCGACAATACTTGTTTCCAAACATTGTCTGCTAGTACCAGCTTTTCTTTGCTCGTAGTGGAGTAATACTTGTTTTTAATTTCTGGCATAGAGGCTTTATTTAAGGTGCTTTTATTCGGACTTTGAGCGCAAGCGCCCAAACTTAATAATAACAAACAACAGATGATTTTGTACATAGACTTATATTCAGTTGTAAAAATACTAACAACTATTCATCTTTTTTGTTTAGAATTTATAAAATAATTGATTTTCTCTCTTTCTTCTATTTAATAGCTAGTTACTCAATTAAAAATAATTAAAATTTAAGCCAGTTCTGTATCTTTACTTCCAATAAAAAAGCATGTTTAATTTAATTTTATTCGGCCCTCCGGGCAGCGGCAAAGGCACTCAAAGTGAACACATCATTGAATCTTTTGGATTACAACACCTGAGTACAGGAAATTTATTAAGGACAGAAATTACCAACCAAACTGAATTAGGATTGGAGGCAAAGCGTTTAATGGACGCAGGGCAATTAGTGCCGGATGCAGTAGTAATTGGAATGGTAGGAAATTTTATGGATGCGCGTCCCGAAGCCAAAGGATTTTTATTTGATGGATTTCCGCGCACTACGGCACAATGCATTGCCTTAGATGCTTTATTGAAAGAGAAAAAAAGTGAAATTAATGTAGTGTTGGCCTTGGAAGTACGTGAAGAAGAATTAGTGAAAAGATTATTAGGACGTGGTTTAACATCGGGCCGCAGCGATGACACCAATGAATCGATTATACGTGCAAGAATTCAAGAATACCACGATAAAACTACGGCTGTGGCTACTTATTACTCAAAATTTAATAAAGTGGTATCGGTTACCGGAGAAGGTACCGTAGAAAGTATTTACGCCGATTTGAAAAAAGAAATTGATGTAAGAATATAAATTCTGTACGCATCAACTATAAAAATAAAAAAAGGATCAACTTAGTTGATCCTTTTTTTATTAGAGCAATAACTATTAAATATTTAATCCACCACAAGTACTTATTACCTGTCCAGTAATATAGCTACTCAAATCACTTGCTAAAAATAAAGTGGTGTTGGCAATTTCTTCAGCTTTGCCAAAACGTCCCAAAGGTATTTTATCTAAAAACGCTTTACCTGAATCTCCCTCATTTAAATAATGAGTCATATCGGTTTCCACAAAACCAGGCGCGATGGCATTGCATCTTATATTACGACTTCCTATTTCTAAAGCGATCGATTTTGTAAAACCTATAATACCAGCTTTACTTGCAGCGTAACTACTTTGACCTGCATTGCCTCTAATACCAATAATTGAACTCATATTGATAATACTTCCAGCTTTGGCTTTCATCATAGGACGTATTACCTGCTTAGTCATATTGTATACACTTTTTAAATTGGTATTAATAACTTCATCCCATTGTTCGGGCGTCATGCGTAATAATAAATTATCTTTTGAAATACCTGCATTGTTCACGCAAATATCAACTGTACCAAAAGTAGCCACTACCTCATTTACAAAATTTTCACAAGCAGTAAAATTAGCTGCATTGGCTTTATATGCTTTTGCTTTTACACCCAGTTTTTCAATTTCACTCACTAACGCATTAGCTTTATCAGCACTACTATCACTTACATAGGTAAATGCAATATGACTTCCTTGTTGTGCTAGTTTTAATGCAATGGCCGCCCCAATACCGCGTGCAGCGCCTGTTACAATTGATACTTTTCCGGTAAGTAGTTTCATTATGTTTTATTTATACAAAGATAACAAGTTTGTTTATTGTAAGTCTTGATGAATTTTTTTTATTTCTTCTATATAAATACGTTCATTAGACAATCGAGGTACTTTATGCTGTCCACCCAACTTGCCTTTTTGCTTTAACCACTCATGAAATGACCCTTTATTTACAGCAGTCACCTCTGGTAAACCCAGTGCTATATTTTTATGTCTTTTTGCTTCATAATCGCTATTGGCGGCTTGTAAATTTTTATCTAATAAAAAAGTAAAGGCTTCTATCTCTTTTGGGTTTTCATCAAATTCTATTAACCATTCATGTGCTCCTTTATTTTGATCAGACATATAAATAGGCGCTGCCGTATATTCTTTAATACTAAGTCCCATTGCAGAACAGGTTTCACTAATCGCCTTATCGCTATTATCTGCAATCACTTCTTCCCCAAATGCATTGATATATTGTTTTAAACGACCGCTTACTTTTATGCGAAAGGGATATAAACTTACAAACTGTATCGTGTCTCCTACTAAGTAACGCCATAATCCTCCGTTGGTACTAATGATAATGGCATAATTTTTCCCCAGTTCCACTTTGTTTAAACCGTAGGTAATAGGTTGTTTTTTTCCATATTCTTCAATAGGCATGAATTCATAAAAAATACCATGTTCTAAATAGAGTAACATCCCCTCTTCTCCAATCCTGTCTTGCGATGCAAAAAATCCTTCACTGGCATTGTATATTTCTAAGTAATTACAATCGGGACCAATTACTTTATTAAATTGTTCTTTGTAAGGAGTAAAGGATACACCGCCATGAATATATAATTCAAAATTAGGCCAAACTTCTTTTATGTTTTTCTTTCCAGTTATTTCTAAAATTCTTTTTAATAAGACCAAAGTCCAAGTTGGTACGCCCGCAATAGAAGTGACATCTTCATTGATTGTGCTTTGCGCTAAACTTTCAATTTTATTTTCCCATTCATCCATTAATGCAATAGATAATTCTGGCGTACGAATAAAACCTGACCAGAAAGGAGAATTTTGCAATAATACAGCACTTAAATCTCCATATTGAATATTTTCTTTAATGGGATGGACTTGATGACTTCCTCCAATCACCAATCCTTTGCCCGTTAATAAATCACTATCGGGAAGTGCAAGGTAGTAATTGGTTAAAACATCTTTTGATCCTTGAAAATGATTGTCTTCAATGCTTTCTTTGGTAAGGGGTATAAATTTACTTTTATCACTGGTCGTACCACTGCTTTTGGCCAACCATTCTACCGGCGTATTCCATAATACCGCTTCCTCACCATTCATGATTTGTTCGATAAAAGGCTTTAAGTCTTCATATTCCTGAATGGGGACGGTGGCCTTAAAAGTTCGGATATTGAATATTTCGGTAAACTGATATTTTAAACCAAATTGGGTGTATTGGCCATGCGTGATTAAGTCCTGTAATACTTCTCGCTGTGCCGCAATGGGGTCACTTACCCAATGTTCTATGCGCCAATAACGCAATCGGGCTAATCTGGAGAGTGCGGGGCTAAAAATTTTCATATCCTCCTCACAATATAAGCATTACGCTTGTATAAATTAAGTAATAATGCTAGTATTTATAGCGACTTATTTGGTTTTTTGCCCCATCTCAATGATCCAATCTTTTCTCTTTAATTCAAAGTTGGTACCCAGGTACAATCGACGTACTTGATCGTCTTCGGCTAATTCTTCTGCTGTACCATGTTTGAAAATTTTTCCTTCAATTAATAAGTACGCTCTATCGCAGATAGAAAGGGTTTCATTTACATTGTGATCGGTAATTAAAATACCAATGTCTTTTAATTTTAAACGAGATACCACTGACTGAATATCTTCCACTGCTATAGGATCCACGCCAGCGAAGGGTTCATCTAATAAAATAAATTTTGGATCTACGGCCAATGCGCGTGCAATTTCGGTACGACGACGCTCCCCTCCACTTAAACTATCTCCATTATTACCGCGAACCTGATGCAAATTAAATTCATCTAACAAGCTTTCTAATTTATAATCTCTCTCTGCTTTAGTTAATTTGGTCATTTCTAAAACAGCCATGATATTGTCCTCTACTGATAATTTTCTGAACACACTTGCTTCCTGTGGTAAGTAACCTAAGCCCATTTGAGCTCTCTTATACATTGGTAATTTAGTAATGTCTTCGTCATTTAAAAATACACGGCCTTCATCGGGAGCTATTAATCCAACCACCATATAAAAAGTGGTGGTTTTGCCAGCACCATTGGGTCCAAGTAATCCAACAATCTCACCTTGCTTTACCGAAATACTTACTTGGTCCACTACCTTACGGCCCTTGTATTGCTTTATTAATTTATCGGTATGTATGGCAAGTATCAATGTAAATAATTTATACAAAAATAAGGGTTATTGGGTCTTTTACCCTTAGAGCTTAATAATATTATATATTTTTGCGCAACAAGGGGGTGGCTAGTAAGGTTTCAATATAGAAACAGCCAAGGCTCCCCAAAGCAAAGCGCATATGAAGGTTATTGAACATTTGTCTAATGCCAAGGACACATTGGTATCTTTTGAAGTTTTACCTCCTTTAAAAGGAAAAACTATTTCTTATATCTATGAACACTTAGATCCTTTAATGGAATTTAAGCCGTCTTGGATTAATGTAACCTATCATCGCAGTGAAACCATTGTTCGAAAAAAAGAAGATGGTACAGATGAAAAAGTAGATGTGCGCAAGCGACCAGGAACAGTGGGTATTTGTGCAGCCATCATGAATCATTATAATATTGATGCTGTGCCACATATTATTTGTGGTGGATTTTCTAAAAGAGAAACAGAAGATGCTTTAATTGACTTACAATTTTTAGGAATTGATAATTTATTGGTGTTAAGAGGAGATGCAGAAAAGAATCAAAAAACTTTTATTCCAGAACCGAATGGTAATAAACAAGCTCTTGAATTATTACAACAAGTAGTGGGGTTGAATAATGGAGAATACTTAGACAAGGATATTATCAACGGAAGCAAAACTAATTTTTGTATGGGGGTTGCGGGTTATCCCGAAAAACATTTTGAAGCGCCTAGTATGGAATTTGATTTACAGCGCGCCAAAGCAAAAGTGGAAGCAGGAGCCGAATACATTATGACTCAAATGTTTTTTGACAATAAAAAATACTTTGACTATGTAGATGCTTGTAGAAGTATTGGTATTACTGTTCCAATTATACCAGGTTTAAAACCTATCACGAATAAAAAGCAACTCGCCATTTTACCCAATATTTTTTACGTGGATATACCTGCTGATTTATCTTCCGCTATGTTAGCGGCTACCACCGATGCTGCTTGCGAGCAAGTTGGAACTGAGTGGTTAATACAACAAAGTAAGGAGCTAAAAGCTGCAGGCGTGCCGGTTTTACATTATTATACTTTAGGTAAACCTCAAGTGGTAAAGGATGTGGTGGCTGCCGTATTTTAATGCTTCTTGTTCGTGTTCACTAAAAAATCATTGAATTGTTCTAAGCTCAAATTTTTTGCAATAATTTTTTTATTGCTATCTAATAAATAAAAAGTAGGCGTTTTATATACATCATATTGTTGACGAATAGTCGTAGGCAAACCTGCTTGAATTTCTTTATTGGCATCGGCCTCCGTTTGGTAAGCATGTGTCCAATCTTCCAAATGTTTATCTTTTATAAAAGATTTCCATGCAGGCAATTCTTTAAAATTAATATTTACAGAAAATATTTTTACTTGTAA
>Ga0114966_10002234_pt1 | contig 17367 bp, 17 predicted proteins | sample M_130207_XF_Meta_FD_87029 | JGI IMG/M metagenome (GOLD analysis project Ga0114966, IMG submission 87029) | Freshwater microbial communities from Lake Montjoie, Canada to study carbon cycling - M_130207_XF_MetaG | ecosystem: Environmental > Aquatic > Freshwater > Lake | place: Lake Montjoie...
ATTATTATTATTATTATTATTATTATTATTATTATTATTATTATTATTATTATTATTATTATCGTTATCATTATCATTTTCGGAAACAAAATCAAAATTTGTTATGGATTCTTTAGACGTTAAATTAACGTTATTCGTCGTTGAATTCGCATTATTTGTTAAATTAGCATTATTTGTTAAATAAGCATTATTTGTTAAATTAGCATTATTTGTTAAATAAGCATTATTTGTTAAATTAGCATTATTTGTTAAATAAGCATTATTATCCGTATGATAATATTTTAATAAAATATTTCTAGTTTTTTCAAAATATTCTAATTCATCATTTGCTAAATCTTCATTTTCAATATCATTTGTTAGGGATTTGATTTTTTCATTAAATTTAGCTTTTTTTTTATTATATTCCAAATCATCTACAATATTTGATTTATTTTGATTTAATATATATAATTCTTTTTTTAATAAACCAAGTTTATTTTTTTTATTTATAATTAATAAATTATTTTCATCATATTTATTAATTTTTTCTCGATGTATCTCATCAAGAGTTTTTTGTTCTTTTGTAATTTTAACCTTCGAGGGTTTGAATTTGAAGGAAGTCGCCATTTACAATCACTTATAATTAATAACTTATTCATTTATTCTTAAGTAAAAAATAATAGTTTTAAGTTATAAAATATAGCTTAAAACTATATTTGTAATGCTATAAATCAATATGAATATATAAAAAATATTTTTATTTATTTGCACATAAAAAACGTACTATGAAATTTTTATATAATTTTTATTAATTTTTTTATATTGATTACTTTTTAAATTAAAAATATAATATAAAAAAATAATTTAATATAGATTTATTTTTTTTAAATTAAAAAAAATCTATTTCATATATTATATTAATATGGGAGGAGGTTTAATGCAACTCGTAGCTTATGGTGCTCAAGATGTTTATCTTACTGGTAATCCACAAATCACTTATTTTAAAGTCGTCTACAGACGCCACACTAACTTCTCGATCGAATGTATCGAACAACCCGTAGATAGTTCCAAATTCGGTGGAAGACAAACCGTTCAAATTCTTCGTAATGGAGATCTTGCAACTCGTATGTATTTACGTATGGTTCTCCCATCGATTACTGGTGATGAACTCCCCACATTTGGTGCAGATTTAGATACCGCTTACAATACCCGTATTGCTTGGGTTAGACGTGTTGGTCATGCCATGGTTAATACTCTTGAATTAACCATCGGTGGTAGTCAAATTGACAAACATTGGGGAACTTGGCTCGATGTCTGGTATGAACTTACCCACACCAATGAACAAGAAAAGGGTTACAATACCATGATTGGTGATGTTCCTGAATTAATTAACTTACACGGTGCCGTTACTGGTACTGCTACCGAAGTTATTCTTCCTGAATATACCCTTTATGTTCCCCTTCAATTCTGGTTTTGCAGAAATACTGGTCTCGCTCTCCCCTTAATCGCTCTTCAATACCATGAAGTCCGTCTTAATATTGAACTTTACCCTGTTTCTCAACTCCTTGTTTGGTCTGGTCCTGCACCCAGCACCAACAGTATTACTCTTGGTTCGTGTGGATTAATGGTAGATTATATCTATTTAGATAGTGAGGAACGTAGACGATTCGCTCAAGTTGGTCATGAATACCTCATTGAACAACTTCAATTTGGTGGGGCTGAAACCCTTGTTAGCTCTTCTAACAGCGGCACCCTCAATGTCAAACACAAGCTTGAATTTAACCACCCCACTAAAGAATTAGTCTGGGCTCCCGTAATTGGTGCATGGACCGATGGCAATACCTTCCTTACGTATACTGGTTTTGATGATGCCAGATCCTGGGAAATTGCCACTGATGAAGCAGCTACCAATGTTGCTGATGGTATGTTTTGCTTAGGAGACCCTGCAACTACTGGTTGGGTAGCTGTAACTGGTACTGCCGTTGTTGCTGCAAATACTGTTGCAACTTTCCTTGCGACAAATGCAACCCCTGGTCTTACTATTACAGTTGTTGTTCAAAATCCATCTGGTGTGACATCGGCGGCAATCCCCCTATATGTTAACCCCAATGTTCTTAGAACCTCGACTAACTCTTACCTATCGGCGAATATTAACAGTGTTGTTGTAACTGTAACTGTTGCCGATGCTACTCATTTTAATGCAGTTGTTGATGGTGTAGCGACTACAGTCACTGGTGCAACACCTGCTCTTCTCCCCTCTGGAAGTGTTGAAGTTAGATCGCATACTCTTTCCCTAACTGATGCATCCCTTCCTCTTAATACTGGTGATGTTACTGATAACCGTGCCTGTACTCTTGTTTCGGCTACCTCTGTCAGAGATGTCGTAGTTCAACTCCCCAACAACTATGGTCTCAGACTCGATGGTGCTGGAAACCTTGTTGCCAATGCCAAACTCCAACTCAATGGTCATGATCGTTTCTACGTACAAAATGGTTCGTACTTTAACTCGGTCCAACCTGCTCAACATCACACCAGAACCCCTGCTGATGGTATTAATGTATACTCGTTCGCTCTTCACCCCGAACAACATCAACCATCTGGTTCGGCAAATTTATCTCGTATCGATACAACCTTACTCGCTGTATCTTACCAAGATAGCTTAAGAGCTGCAACTGGTGTTCCTAAGATGAGCGTCTATACCAACACCAACGTATATATCTATGCATTCTCTTACAACGTTCTTAGAATTATGAGCGGCATGGGAGGGCTTGCGTACGCCAATTAGTGTGCTTTATTACATTTTTGTATATATTTATACGAATTATTCCTATCAAAATTTTATAACAAATATTATACCACAGATTATAACAAAGATTATACCAATAAAAATAAAAATATAAAATTTTAATAAATAATAAATTTATTAAAATAAAAAAAAATAATGTTTGATTTTTATTAAATATTTCACATAAAAAACGTATTATAAAAGTCTGTATAAAAAGTCTTATACAACAGTCTTATACAACAGTCTTATACAACAGTCTTATACAACAGTCTTATACAAAAGTCTTACAAAAGTCTTATTTATATTTTTATTTAGTATAATATTTTAAAATTATATAAAAATATAAAATATAGATTTAATATTTTTTTTAAATAAATTTTTTTCTATTTCATATATTATATTAATATGGGAGGAGGTTTAATGCAACTCGTAGCGTATGGTGCTCAAGATGTTTATCTTACTGGTAATCCACAAATCACTTATTTTAAAGTCGTCTACAGACGCCATACTAACTTCTCGATCGAATGTATCGAACAGCCAATTGATAATCCCAAATTTGGTGGAAGACAAACTGTTCAGGTTCTTCGTAATGGAGATCTTGCAACTCGTATGTATTTAAGAGCAGTTCTTCCTGCTATTACCGATTCAAATGTTGGTCCCTATTATGCTGATGATTATTACAATACTCGTGTTTCATGGGTCAGACGTATTGGTCATGCTTTAATTAATACTCTTGAATTAACCATCGGAGGTTCTCAGATTGATAAACATTGGGGAACATGGCTCGATGTCTGGTATGAACTTACCCATACCAATGAACAAGAAAGAGGGTACAATGCAATGATTGGTGATGTTCCTTCATTAGTTATTCCTCAAGGACTTGTTTCGGCGACAACTCCTCAAATTGTTTTACCCGAATATACTCTATATATTCCTCTTCAATTTTGGTTCTGTAGAAATACTGGTTTAGCTCTCCCTCTAATTGCTCTTCAATATCACGAAGTTCGTCTTAATATTGAATTAGAAAATGTTGCTAATCTCTTAATTCAATCTGGAGCGAATACTCTCATTACAAACAATCTTTATTTAGGTAGTGTTGGTTTAATGGTTGATTATGTTTATTTAGATAGCGAAGAACGTAGACGATTTGCTCAAGTTGGTCACGAATATCTTATTGAACAACTTCAATTTGGTGGGGCTGAAACTCTTGTCGCTTCTCAAGCTTCTGGAACGGTCAATCAAAAACACACCTTAAATTTTAATCACCCTACTAAAGAAATTGTATGGGCACCTGTTCTCGGAACCTGGACTAATAATTCATTTCTTACATATTCTGGTTCTGATTCTCAATGGGGTTCGGCGGTTGATTATGCAGCTGAGAATATTGCGGATGGTATGTTTATACTTGCTGACCCAACTATCCCTCCCGCTGCATTAGTTGCAAATGGTTGGGTAAATCTTGTATTACCCGCTGTTGCTGCCAATTCATCTGCATATGTTACACCAACGAATACTCCCGCAGGTTATACTGTAACGGTACTAGTTAATAATACTGGAACTCAACTTACGCAAACTGGAACTGATAAATCGGGTCTTTGGATGAATACTAGTGTTCTTGGTAATAATGGAACATATCTTTGCACATATATTGAAAATATTCTTGTAACTTTAGATGTAGCAGGTGCAGCTGGTCCTAATAATTGGGATGGTAGCACTGAATCTTATGCAACTCGTGGAGCAAATGGTGTAACTGCTGTTTCTGCAGTACTTGGTGCTACTCCTAAACTTTTACCAATGAGTAAAGCAAAGGTTGTGTCTCACAATCTATCCCTTACTGATGTATCTATCCCCGTTGTTGAATTAAATGATGCTAGAGCTTATCTCTATGTTGCTGGTGCTGCAAATGTCAGAGATGTTATTGTCAACCAACCTTACAATTATGGTTTAAGACTTGATGGAACTGGAAATCTTGTTCAAACTGCTCAACTCAAACTTAATGGTCATGATAGATTTTCTGTTCAAAATGGTGCTTATTTTAACTATGTACAACCTGCTCAACATCATACCAGAACCCCTGCTGATGGTATTAATGTATATTCGTTCTCTCTTCACCCCGAACAACATCAACCATCTGGGTCTGCCAATTTGTCCCGTATCGATACAACTATATTAGCTGTAACTTACTCGGATGCTCTTCGTGCAAATAAATCACTCAAGTTAAAAGTATTTACTGGTACCCTTGTATATATCTTTGCATTCTCATACAATGTTCTTAGAATAATGAGCGGCATGGGAGGGCTCGCGTACGCCAATTAGTGCGTTATGCTACATTTTGTATGCAATTTTATACAATTTTTATACAAAAAATATAAATCATTCTATTGATTTAATTAATTAAAATTTTTTATTTATTGAAATATAAATAAAAATTGATAATAATTACTATATAAATATATGTATATATACAAATATAAATACACAATATGAGTATAGTTAAATTAAAAAATATCGATGATAAAAGATCACAAATATATATTAAATTAAATAAATTATTATTCAAAGAAAATTCTCACTTAAGTAAAAATAGTGCAATTAAAGGTGCATGGAGTACATTAAAAGAATATATATTACCTAATGCTGATAAATTAAAAATACTTTCGTCGCATCCAGGGCATTTTGTTATCCAAGGATGTAATACTGGGTCATTAAAAAATCCACATTGGCTGGTCGAAGATGCTGAGAAGATTCAATATTATATGATGTATGTAAATAATCAAACATATACGATGTTTGCAAAGGAAGATTATAAAGAAATAATTAATCCAGATAAAGATAGTTTTTGTTCATGGAATTTTCATAAAATAATTGGATATGTTGCAACTAAATGTTATCCAGATAAAAATAATACTATGCATTATTTACATACAATTATTTGTTCAAAATATGATAAAAAAAATTCAACAAATACAGATTTATCAGTCGACCATATAAATCGTAATAAATTAGATAACAGATTTAATAATTTAAGATTTGCAACTCAATCTGAACAAAATCAAAATCAAGATAAAAGGCGAAGACAAAAAACAGCAAAAGATCTACCCGCAGATATCAAACAAAGTGATTTACCAAAATTTGTTGTATATTATTCTGAAAAATATGGTCCGAATAAAGAACATTCAAGAGAATGGTTTAATATAGAAAAACATCCCAATTTAATTAAAAAAAGATGGTCTACTACAAAATCAAATAAAATTACTATCATAAATAAATTACAAAGTGTTAAATCTAAAATAGAAGAATTAGATAAATTAACTAAAATAAATTAAAAATTATAACATTTTATATTAAACTTTGACATAATATGAAATTCTCAATTTATCATGCAGAGGCTTGATAAATCGGACATTTATATTATGCTATAAATATGAAATTCTCAATTTATCATGCAGAGGCTTGATAAATCGGACACTCTTTAATCTGAATATCAGTTAAATCTGAATTACTGTTTGATTTAAAATTAATTAATTTAGGTAAATTACATAATTTAAGTCTATCACAACAAGTCGACCATAATTCAAAATTAATTAAATTAGGTAAATTACTTAAATTAATATTTTTTATTTTATAACTATGAGTAATACTGAGTGTTTCTAATAATTTCATCTTATCTAGATTATCAACTTGTGTAATCCACGAACATTCTCGAATAATAAGAGATTTTAGATTTGGGATATTCAAATCATCAAGATTTGTTAAATTCATTGAATGTAAAGTTAATTCTTCCAACATTGAATATTTCGATAATTCTCTAAAATTACAATTCGTGATGAGTCTGCAACCTTTTAGTGAAAGTTTTTTTATATGAGGAGGTAAGTCTTCAAGAGATGTTATTCGATATAAATTATTAATATATAATTCTTCTAAATTTACCATTTTAGATAAATTTAGTTTATTAATTTCCAGATAAGTCAAACTCAATCTTTGTAAATTAGCTAATAATTGTAAACATCCTAAATCATTAATCTTTATCGTAGGTATATATGTCTGGTCTAAATTTAGACTGTATAATGATAAGGTTAGATTATCTGATTTAGATAACCTCATATTATATATTTCTGGAAAAACACTAGGAGAAACTAGAACTAATTCATTTAATATATAAGTTCGATGTTTGACATTTAACGATGAAGCTAATACCCTTATAATATCGCTCGATGAATATACATAAGAAGATTTTGCATCGTTTACAAATGTAGTATATTGTAAAGGATTTTCATAAATAGCTGCAATTAATTTATCCATGATAATAGTTTATCAAATTTATATCAGCGAATTAAATTATATATTATATATTTATTCAATTATAAATATATTAATATATTTATTTGATTATAAATATATAATATATTTATTTGATTATCAAACCTATATATAAATCAATTTTTTATGTACATAAATAAATAATACACCTAATAAAATATATTGGAATAATAATATAAATGAAAAATAAATAAAATAAAAAATAAATAAAATAAAAAATATATATTTTTTACACCTTTGCACATTTAAAACGCCGATTTTTATGGATATAATTATCATAAAATATTTAATTTATCTATTAATTTAATCTGTTTAATTCCTGTTGGTCTCCATACAACACCTTCTTGCCTCCAATTTCTAAACCATTCAGATAAAAATATTAATTCTTTTGACCAATTTTTACCATATTTTTCTATAATATTTTTTTGAATTATATTTTCATCTCCATAAATATGAAGTAATGCTTGTGTATTTCCAAATATTTGTTTATGTAAGTTTGGACATATTATAATACCGTCGTGATTTTTTTTAATTTGTTTCCAATCTAATAGATTGTGAATTTTTATCTTTGAATCTAAATATTTATATTTATTAATAAATTTAATAAAATCTTTCAAACTTGTTATTTTTAATACAGACTTATTAAATTGTAATTCATAAATATATGAATAATGAGTACTTTTTTCTTTTTCAAAATATTTTATTCCGCACGAAACATATAATCCAACTGGATGATAATATAAATTTGTATTACCACTATATGTCGTTCCTTTTTGTGATGTATCAATTAATGTTAATAATGGTTTCATAGACAAATGATAATAGCCATCGACATTATTTTCTTTAATAATATTTTTTATTTTTATGTAATTTTCCTTTTCTATATTCATAAGTTTAATTTTACTAATTATTTTATAATGATGGTTATTAGCTAATAGTTCACTATCTTCAACATAAACAATTGAATTTAAAAATACATCAATCACAAATTTTCCCATATTATTATATATATAATATAAATATTATATGCAAATATAAAATCGGCGTTTTAAATGTGCAAAGGTGTAATACAAATTTATTATTATTCATTGTTGTTTGTTGCTTGTTACTTGTTGCTTGTTATATGATAACCAAACTTTAATTTATATTAAATATAATTGTTTAAAAATCAATTTTTGATAGCAAATTATCACATTTTGATTATAAATTTAAAATATCATTAAATAGTATTTTTAGAATTTTATATTAATTTTTTATTGATATATTCCATAAATAACTCTTTTTGCTCAGACGAATTTTAATAGTTATGTTTTCGATATTGATACGATATTTAGTAAATGCATAATGTCTGTTAAACACATGATGTGTCCATCGACATTCACATCGATTACCAAATTCATCTGGACACGCAACTAAGGCACCATTACAATATGTGTCTATTGGAATATCATCTTGTAAATCGTCTGGATTAACTACAGAACGCATTTGTGCTATAGCTAATGTCCAATCTTTTTCGACCCCTTCAAACATATAATGGTCGTCATTATATAACGTATCTTTCCGTTTAAAAGCGAAATATGCAACCATGTCATCGTCATCACTTGTAAATAGTAGTGCCAAAATCATATCCCATAATTCTTCTGGCAAAATATGTAAAGCATCGTGCATTAACATATAACGCAGTTTTTCTTTATTCTGTTTTTGTAGTTGTCGTAGTTCTGCAAATCGCATGGGAACTTTGTGTTGTTCATTATTCCCTACAATATGTAAAGCCATTATATAAGTTAATTAAATATTGCTATTACCACCAATAATAGTATTTTTTAGAATAATGATTACAATAAATGTCATATAATTTATAAACAGTAAACCCAACAATTATATTTCTAATTGGAATTATTTTATTTCCAATACTTTCGATCTGTTCAATATCTCTTTTTATTTGTAATAAAAGATCAATAATCGATTTAATTAACTTTATAACAAGTTTACCCGTTAGCTCATACACTCCGGCACTAATTACTAATATTGAGAATATAAATATATTCTCAAATATGGTATCAATCATTGTCATAAGGTAGGGTAGTCTTAATTATTTTATTATATATTAATTAGTTCAATTAGAGATATAAAAAATCAATTTTTAAAATTAATAAATTTTTCAATATCATCTTGTTTAATATTTTTTTTTGAAATAATCTTATGATGAGTTAATAGATATTCATTTACAAAATTATATGCATCTAAAATATGTTTGCATGTTTTTGCTCCAGTAATTACAATAGAACCTTTCTCGAAAATAAATACAGAAATCTTTTTATTATCCGATGGAAATTTTAAATCAACCGATGCATGTAATTCTGGGTCATATTTCGCTTCATGTTCATCAATTTCAAATAATTCAGCTAATTTTGCCCGATTAATATTAATAGGATATACAAATTTACTTACAATCATTGCAACTTCCATATCTAAGACTTTGCACATATTTAGATCTTCTGGTTTCGAACAAAATGGTTTTTCAACCAAACACATTTTTTTAGAATCAACGATCGCTTTAATTTTTTTCAACTCTATAAAAGTTCTCTCAATTGCTTCAATTGCATTATCAATATGTTTACATCCAGTCATTTGCATAGAACCATTTGAGAATATTTTTAAATTTACTGGACGTTCTTTCTTAGAAGGTATTACTACACTCAATGATACTTGATTAAAGAATACTTTTTTATTTTTCTTAATTTTTTTAAATTTTTTTTTATGAACAATAATCCTATTTGTTAAAACATCTCCGGAACGTCCATGACTAACTTTAATAATTCCATCTAAACTTAAATCGATATATTTAGCAATATTACCGACATTAAATATCATATCCATATGACATATTACTGTCATTGTATTTATTGTAACATCTGATGGTAATACATCAATTTGTATTTGTTCCAATATTCTTTTCGATATGGCTTTCCTAGCCATTCTTGTATGAATCTTATTAATATCAAATATAATATAATAAGTTATATAATAATAACATAAAATAATAACATAATATATAACTTAATCAATTTTTTCATAATATTAAGTTTTTCATATTAAACAATAATATACTCCCATATATATATACAAGTCATATGAAGATTTTATCTTTTGATGTGGGAATTAAGAATCTTGCTTATTGTTTAATTGAATTTATAAAAGACCCTAAAACCGAATCATATACCGACTTTCATATATTGAAATGGGATATTATTAATCTAATGGACGACCGTGATGTATGTCAACATTTATTAAGAACTGGTAATGTATGTGGGAAGATTGGTCGTTTTCAAATGCAACTCAAACCAAACTCTCCCAAACAAATCCTCTGTAAAGGACATAAAGATAAATCTAAAATAGAACTTGATGAAACAATCTTATTTAAATGTGCTCATCCAAAATGTAAATTAAATTCTAAATTTAATCTATTGGGTCTCCCTGAATGGTCATGGTGCGAGACTCATCTTAAACTTTCTAAATCGGTGTTAAGAGTTTTTAAACCATCAAAATTAACCAAACAAAATTGTTCTCAACAACCAATCCAAGAACTTGGAGTAAAATTATTTTCAAAACTTGACGAAACAAAAGAATTATTAATGGTTGATGAAGTTCTAATTGAAAATCAACCTGCATTAAAAAATCCACATATGAAAACTATATGTACCCTATTATACTCTTATTTTGTTTTAAGAGGGATCTCTGACAAGAGCCTTACGAAAAGTTTAATTACGAATATTAAATTTATCTGTCCCTCAAACAAACTTAAGGTAGATAAAAAAATTACTGCTGAGAAATTAAATTTAGCAGCAAATTCTAAAGAAACATATGATATTACAAAGGGTCTGGGTCTTTTATATTGTTCGGCATTAATAACAAAAGAAGAACAATTAATGTTAGATATATATCCAAAGAAAGATGATCTTACAGATTGTTTTTTACAAGCATTTCAATATGTATTTAAACCAATTCCTCAAAAATATCAAGATATGATTACAAATATTGACGAATCAAAATTAACTGTTAAAAAAATAAAATCTAAAGCAAAAAATAAAAATATAATTATAACAGATACAGCAACAGTTGATGCAGCGAATACAGCAACAGTTGATGCAGCGAATACAGCAACAGTTGATGCAGCGAATACAGCTAATATCAAAGTAAAATCAAAGGGAAGAAAAATTAAGATTTAATTTTTATCGGGAAATAAAAATTTAATTTTTATCGGGAAATAAAAATTTAATTTTTATCGGGAAATAAAAATTTAATTTTTATCCAAGATAGATTCTTCATAATATGATAATAAGGGGATTGATGGAGGGATATTAATTTTATGTATTTTATTACAAATTGATTTTGAATCACGAAAAGTTTCTATTTTTACAATCCCGCCAAATTTTTCTAATATCTCTCGTGGTCCTGCATGTTTAATATTGCAATCAAAACCAAAAATATCTTTATATAATTTTTTGATTAATGAATTTCTTGTTTGCTTTCTAAAATCATTCATATCCTCATTATATGCAAACATACAAGAGAAAGAACAGAATACTCCAAATACATAATATTTATTATTAGTAAATTTTTCTGGAAGAAAGCATGGCAATGTATCAAAATTATAAGTACACCACCAACAACAAATATCAGTTGTATCTGATATCATTAATCGATTATCTTTAAAATTTATTAAACCAAGATTTATTAATGTTTTCTTATTTTCTTTTGTCACAGTTAACATATTATCCTGGGAGACATTTTTAATATATTTCAAACTTTCTCTAAGATCTTTAATAATAATATCTCTTCGATGTATTTCATCAATTAGATAATTAATATCTGTATTTTGATTACCACTTGATTCAGATAATATTAATTCATTTGTATCAGAACTAATATTTGGGATAGGGTTTGTCAGACTTTCTGTATTAAAATTTGTAAAACGTGAAATTTCATTTGGTATTTTAACAGAGGTATGTTTCAGATGTAAGATAATTTCTTCATTTGCATCAGGGACTTCAATAACAGGTTTGAGTTTAATTTGAGGAGTTGATACAAATTTAGGTGGGCGACCTCGTTTTTTGTCACTCTTATTTGAACCGATATCTTTATCTTTATCTTTATTTTTATCTTTATTTTTATCTAGAATATCTGTTATATTTTCACGAGTATCTATTTTAGACATTATAAAATTATGTATATATATTTATCAATATATATTTATATATGTATATGTATATATATTTATCAATATATATTTATTAATATATATTTATCAATTATCAATTTTTAATTTACTTAATTCTCGAAGATATATTAGTTTACGTAAATTTGTAGTTGAATATGTATGGGATGATCTCGGATGGTAATATACGGGGATATTCAAATTATCTCCAGTATAAGGTTTTCCAACGTAATCATTACCCAAAAATCGTATATCAGGTTTTATCTCACATAATGCTGCATATAATGATGATTCACTTGAATATACAAAATAATAATCAACATATCTACAACTTTTAATTTGTATTTCTCGTTCCTCTAAACGAGTATCGCTAAAAATTCCCATCACAAATCATCACAATTCCTATAGAAATTGTATATGATTTTATGGGATTTTTAGCTTTAAATTTTTGGTCACAAATCATAAATTCTCATTTTATTAAGCTATAGCTTAATAAAACGGTTTATTTTTTTCAGGTCTATCAATGGTTGGTTCGGTTTGTAATCCAACACATAATCCAACACATAATCCAACACATAATATATCACATCGTTTTTTACAATCCTCTAAAAATATATTATGCCCCAGCATGTAATAAATCCCAACATGAAAATGTAACACCAATTGTTTTATCTGAATTAGTTTTTTGCAACTCGAAAACTCTTGTAGCCATATATAAATATATTTATATAAAAAATATTTATTCGTATTAAAAATTATTTTTTCGTATTAAAAAATATTTATTCGTATTAAAAATTATTTTTTCGTATTAAAAATTATTTTTTCGTATTAAAAATTATTTTTTCGTATTAAAAATTATTATTTTCCACTGGTAAAATAATAATTTTAATTATTTTTTCCCACTGGTAAATCCTCCTTTCTTACCTTTTGTAGAGCTACCAAATGATATTGATGATGGTTTTATAGAATTTTTATTTTGGTCCAATTTATTTTGTAATGTTTTATTAATTGAAATAACACTACGGGAAGATTTAGAAGAAATATTTGATAAAGCCGATCTAGATGTATCTGATTCTGAATTATTATGGGGTTCGTGATATTTAGATTCAAGTTTAGGTTTAGATTTAGATTTAGATTTAGAGACAGAGGCAGAAGCAGATTTAGAAACAGAATCTGAACCTGGACTTATAGTCATTTCAAGATTTTTTTTCATATTTTGAAATTTAGAATTATCTTCTACTAACATTTTTTGAAATTGCTGATATTCTAATTCTTGTCTTTTTAATTCTTCTAAATCGTGTGCTTTTTGAACGGCTGTCTCATGTTGTTTATTCATATATTCATCTAATCCATTTTTAGGTTCTTGATTTGCTACAGGTTCTTTAGAAGAGGCACCACTTAGCGCAGCTCCTGATGCAGCAGTCGGATTCATCGCACCCATCGCACCCATTGCCTTTGAACGAAGCATGTTAAGAAGTCCTTGATCATTTTCTACATTAGATGCTTCACCTGGAATAAATTTATGAGCATTATTCTTACCACCAACTACTACAGTAGTTCCAATCAAAGTAATGAATAATCTAAACCAAGGATTCATTTTTTTACCTGGAACATTATGATGTTCGTATATTTCACCTAAAATTTCATAATAAGTATTCTTATCTGAACTAACTTCATTACTTAATCCTTTTAAACTAAAATCAAATGGATTATAAGAATTATTTAATAATTCAACCCCCTTAACGCAACCTATCAAGACATGATTATATAAACCCATCCAATTTCTCTTAGATCGAATACTTGTATGAAGTTCTAACTCATATTTCATCATATAATAATCATCATCGATTGAATAATTTGTTACTTTACAACCAATATCACGTAATTCACCCAAACGTCTCATTAATTCCAATTTACGCAATCTTTTTTCAAGAGGTGATAATTCTTCATATTCATCATCAATATATTTATCTGTAGAATTTTTATTTTTTTCTTTTTCTTTTGATTCATTTTGATTATTATCACTATGATTATTACGATCGCTATAATTACGATCGCTATAATTATGATCATCATTATGAGTATCATTTTTATCATATTTATCATATTTTGTGTCATCCCTATCTGAATGTTCACGATGATTTTTTTTATATGAATCAAAATCATCATCTATATCATCATTGTTATCAGAATGATTATTAGAATGATTATTTTTAGTATATGACCATCTTTCATCTTTATTATTCATTTTATCACTATTAACTAAACAATCTACCATCATATTTGTTCCTTCGGTAATTTCAGTTTGATTTATATTAAAATTTTCACTATCAGTCATTGATATATTTTATTAGGAGAAAGATTTATATATGATAATACGCAGAATATTTTATATATATATTTTATGTATTTTAATTTATTTTATTATATATTTTTTTAAATCTAAGTTTAATAATATAATTTTTATTTTAATCATATATTATATATTTTTTATGTATTCTAATATTAATTCAGCATATGATGATAATAATGATGAATTAGATAAGATTGCAAGAACTATTAATAATTCAAAACAAATAAATTTTAATCCAGAAAAAGCATTGCTTATAGAAGCTAAAAAATGGGAAAAAGATATTTTATACTATAATAATTTAAATAATAATACAAATTATAATAATGATAATACAATAAATAATATAAATTATAGTAATTATAATGTGGATTCTGATAATTCTAAAGAATCACAAGAATCTATCTCAAATAAATCTAATAAATCAGCTAACTCAGTTAAATCAACTAACTCAGTTAAATCAACTAACTCAGTTAAATCAGCTAACTCAGTTAAATCAACTAACTCAGTTAAATCTACTAACTCAGTTAAATCAACTAACTTTGATAACTATCCTCTTAATAATTTATCTGACTCTGATTCTAAATTCGATTCTATAAGTATTGATTCACCATCACTTGATTCATATATAGATAAAATTAGATTTACTAAACCTAAAAAAATACATTCTTATATAAATGAATTGAATAAAAATTCATGTATAAATACAAAAGATATAAAAGATAGAGAAGATATATTTGAACATATAAAAAATTGTTTTAATTGTCGAAATAAATTAGTTAATTATATTCAAACAAATGAGACAAATAAGACAATTGAAACGATTGATGAAAAACAGAATTCAATGTTTAATTACTTTGGTAAAATTCAGACAAAAGAAATATTAATAATACTTATTTTAGGTATATTTCTAATAATAATTCTAGATTTATTGATTAGAAAAAGAAATAAAATAAATTAAATTAATTCTTTTACAATTATTTAACTTATTTTAGGTATATTTCTAATAATAATTCTAGATTTATTGATTAGAAAAAGAAATAAAATAATTCTGTCGTAATTAATTCTGTCGTAATTAATTCTTTTGTAATTCTTTATTTAATTCTAAAAATTTCCAAGTAATAAATAAATGAGTTTCGTCAATTATATATGTATTTATAGATTCTTTAAGAAGAGCTTTAGATATATAAGTTAATATATGTAAAGGATTACATACATTTGAATTTAATTGCATTTTATAAGGTATTAAAAAAATTAAATCTGTTAAACCAGCTTTATCTGCTTCTAATATTTTTTCATAACATAAATTATATGCATTAATTAATATTGTTCTAATATTAATTCTTCTTTTTTTAATATTATCTATTAAAATATTTGAATTAAAATTTATATCAGGGTCATCATTTATAAATTTATCTTTTGATATAGAATTTAAACTTAATTTACCTTTAATATAATTGTGTGATTCAGTTGAATTTGCTGGAATTAATTTATCAATTGTTATATTCTTAAACATTACTTTTAATATATATAAGAATATAAGAATATTTTTATATTTTATCTGATATTTTATCTGATATCTTATATCGATGCAAAATAATTTTGATAATATAAAATATTTTTATTATATATAAAATGATTAAAAAAAATAAAAAAAATATAGAAAATATAGAAAATGAAATTATATTATTAATCAATCAAAATAAAAAAATTATAAAAAATCCGAAACCTATACCAAATTCTATTAAACCGATTAAACCGATTAAACCGATTAAACCGATTAAACCGATTAAACCGATTAAACTGATTAAACCGATTAAAACTAAATTAGTATTAAGCGGAGGTGGTATGCGAGGAATTGCGTATCTTGGTGCTTTAAAAGCATTAGATGAATTAAATATCTTATCGGGTATAGATACATTTGCTGCTGCATCTGTTGGAGGATTATTAATTATTATGCATATAATTGGTTATACAACGGACGAATTATATGATTTTACTAAATTTTTTGATTTTACTAAATTAACTATAATAAACTCAACCAATTTATTTACAAAATTTGGTTTGGATGATGGAATGAATGTATTAAAAATTTCTGCTTATATTTTTAAAAATAAAAATATTGATGAAAATATTACATTTTTAGAATTATATAATTTAACTAAAAAAACATTATATTTATCAACTGTTTGTGTTAATGATAAATCATTAATATATTTATCATATATTACAACTCCCAATTTAAAAGTAATCGATGCTTTAAGAATGACATCGTCTGTGCCAATATATTTTACTCCATTTATTTATGAAAATAAAATGTATATCGACGGAGGTTGTATCGATAATTATCCTATAAGTTTATTTAAAGATAATTTATCTGAAGTGATTGGATTATTTTTAAATGCAACCGTTTCTAAATATGACCAAATAACTGATTTAGAAACATATTTTATAGAATGTTGTGCATGTATGCTTGAAGGAATTAATAGAAATCTAGTATTAGCGTTTGAAGATTATACAATACATATATATTTAGATAATATATCAATTTTAAATTTTGATTTAGATTATAAATCAAAATTAGAAGCATATAATGCGGGTTATAAAGCTGTTATAAATTATTTTCACATAAAATAATTTTTTAATCTTATTTTTATTCAAAATAAGCTGTTATAAATTATTTTCACATAAAATAATTTTTTAATCTTATTTTTA
>Ga0114966_10002235_pt1 | contig 17361 bp, 14 predicted proteins | sample M_130207_XF_Meta_FD_87029 | JGI IMG/M metagenome (GOLD analysis project Ga0114966, IMG submission 87029) | Freshwater microbial communities from Lake Montjoie, Canada to study carbon cycling - M_130207_XF_MetaG | ecosystem: Environmental > Aquatic > Freshwater > Lake | place: Lake Montjoie...
CCACGATTTCGCAGATCACGGTCGACAGCAAGGGCCGCATCACCTCGGCCAGCAGCCAAACAATCGACGTCAGCGCCAAAGCCGTCGGCGGGCAACTCACGGGCACCATCGGCAACGCCTCCGTCACGGTCGGCGGCGATCTCACCGGACCTATAACCGGAGCCACGGTCGCCAAGATTCAGAACCGTGACGTCGCGAGCGCCACGCCCGCGACCAACGACGTGCTGCGCTGGTCAGGCACAGCATGGACTCCGTCAGCAGCCGGTGGTGACGTAGTTGGTCCGGCATCATCCACCACAAATGCTATCGCACTGTACAGCAATACTACCGGCAAGGTAATAAAAAATTCATCAGTCACTGTGGATGGGTACGGCAATGTAACAACTGCCGGTACTCTTAGCGTTGGAAACGTGACCGGCGGCACCTATAATGGTGTTACGGTTGCCGCTCATGCCGCTCGCCATTCGCCTGGCGGCCCCGACTCCCTGGGCACCGCTGCTCCTTCAAAGGGAATTGGTGCAGCCAATGCGGAAGGCACTGCGACCACTTATGCTCGCAGTGACCATGACCACACGATAAGGACCGGCACAACGGATCTTACCGTTGGCTCCATAACAGATGGTCAGTACCTAAGAGTAGTTGGCACCCAGATAGTTGGTGCTGCCGCGGCTGGTGCGGCCAAAGTCCTGCTTGGGAATTTCGTTGGCACGCTAGACTCGCCATTCACGGCGAACGCGCGCTGGTATCCTCCGGACAATGTCACGATTATTCGCGCATGGGCATCGCTAGGAGAGAGCTCTTCTGGTGTGACTCAGTTTGATGTTCTGAAAGACGGAGCGAGCATCCTGCCTTCTTTGATTACAGTAGCAACGAGCGCGCACCGCTCTGCGGATGTGACTGTGCCGTCCGTAGCAGTTGCTACGACGGATTATATTGTAATCTCACTTGTTACTGCTAATGGCGGCTCGAACGCCGTTGTATTTGTGGAGTATGTGTAATGCCTATTATCTGTGATATTCGCTCCGGTTCCGCCAATAACGTCATCCAAGTGGACGGCAAACTGTTCATCGAAGGCGTCGAGTTCACCCCGACGAACCTCGCGCCGATTGCGTTCTCGCAGGGGCCTACGGCTTGGGGCGGGGCCTCGACTGCTCCTGCGACATACGGCGTCCAAGGTTGCGGCCAGCTTTGTCTTCCGCGTAGCTACGTTCGGGGTTCTCAGGGTATCTATCCCCAGATAGGCTCGGCAGGGCAGTTCGACTCGACAAAGATTGCTTGTGGGCAAGACGTGGAAAGCACGGGCTTCGTCTATTCATCGGCGCAGGGCCGTTACTACGGCGTGGCAGGCAACAACGTCTCGAACACGTTGTCCACCTTCGACAGCAGCTTTCGAGTCATAACACCGGGGTCGGTCACTGGTAGCACGATGTTCACCAACACCAACAACGCGCTGGCCGGTTGGGTATTTCTGCCTTCGCAGAACTCTCGTTGGTTCACGATGCAGGCGAGTTCCGCCTTCTTGGCAACAGGGAACGGCCTGAGCGCACAAATAGGAGGTAGTTTTGGTGTGCTGACGGAGGCCGGAACCCTGACAACCGTCGGGCAGATACTGCGCTACCCCACGATGCCGTACATGGGCTCTGATTGGGTTTTGGTCGTCGGCACGCCCGATTTTCCAGGCAGTCTCCTCGACGCGCAGAGTTCGGTGCCAGCATACATGTGCGCTCGCAACACGGGCACGATGACGACACTGAGCACCAACTGGCTGCCTGCCACGACCCCACCCGCCATCGACAACGCAGCCAACTACCAGCTTTGCTTCCCCAGTAACGCCATCGTCGCGACCCCCGGCTCTGAGATTTACTTCTACCAGCCGACCATGTCGGCCTCGGTCCTCAACGTCTGGATCGGTACGGTAAGTAACCTCGCCAGCACACCCACGATCAGCGCCGCCTCAACGGCGTACACGACCGCGATGATCGCAGGTGTAGACACAGTGAACGACTGGATCACGACGTCGGGCGACATCCCCACCTTGTCGCGTGTTCGCTTCACGACGTCGAGCACGCTGCCTGCGCCGCTGGCACTCGCAACAGACTACTGGACGATCCGCATCACAGCCTCGACCTCACGCATTGCCACGTCCTACGCCAATGCTGTCGCCAACAGCTACATCGACCTCACGACGCAGGGCACCGCAGGTACGCTGACGACGACCGCATTCGCGACGCTGAATATCGACACCAGCCAGGTCTCCTTCCCCGGTGTTCCGGGGTCCAGCGTCTGGCGCAACGTGCGCGCATGGACGTTCGTCGACGGTGCCACAAAATACCTCTGCATCGGCGTGTACGAGCCGGGGGCAACGTCAACAGTTCCGACAACCGCGCTCAACCTGTACCTCTGGCGGCTGGACTCAAAGACCTCGTCGACGTTCTTGCAAAAGGTATCTCTGGGTACCGCAGGACGTGTGCGGGCAATGATGCCGATAGACTCAGCGCAGAAGCGCCTCGCCGTGGTCTACGACGACAAGATCACGTTCTACGCTTGGAACTCGTCGACGAACTGGACGTTTCAGAGCAATCAGTCGCTCCAGACGCAGGACGTCGGCGTTGACACACAGGGGCGCGTGTGGGCGACCGACATCGGTTCATATTCCCCCGGCACGCCGTCGGGATACAACTACCAAAGCCTCTACGTCTTTGAGCCCGCTGGCGCCGCAGTCAATATAACAGTGGAATTTGAACAGTCTGCCTACACGTACACGGGCTCAGCAATCTCGTCGAACGTAGTGGTAAATGCCTATGATGTTTCTGGAGCGCGTATTGCTATAAGCGTAACGCTGACTCGCGACACAAGCAACTTCGACTTTGGTGGAAATCCATCTGCAACGGTAACTACCAGTACCAGTGGCAATACGCTGGTTCCTATTAGCGTTTTCAGCACCGGACTTCTGTCGCTCCTCGCGGTGCCGACGTGACATTGACGGTGGTCGCCACGGCCTATGTTCGAGAAGAGATCGACACACCCATCGTAGTCGCCTCGCAGACCGCGCAGGCCATCTGCAGGTGGGGCCAGGTGTCTATTGGCATTGCCTTCTCAAACCAGCCAGCGCCACTTTCAATAAGTCCTGCGCCTGTTCGAGCGCGAGCATCGGTTGCCGGTGGTTTATATAATAGCGGCATAAATAAGCAACCAGTTACGGCTACGGCAATTTCTCAGCAATCCGACACAGTTGTTCCGCCTTCTCCTGGAGGAGAGCAGCTTACATTCTATTGGGGTTAAAATGACAACTATTCAAGTAGACAGCTCTATGCCTTACGCAGCTCGTATTTTTGTAAACGAAAACCTCGTGGTATTTCAGCCGTATAATCCAGATGGCGGGGCAGAGTGGACCTCTGAAGGTGAGGCCAGGGTATGGGCTGAGTCCGTTGCTGAGACAAACGTATCAGATGGTATCTGGCCATCTATCTCCGAGAGCTGACCGCACTTTAAATCAAGCACAAAGACAAAACACTAGGAGTACAAGATGGCATTTACCCCAATCACCCCGGTCCTGATTATCAGGAATATTTCTAAATCTGACGTAAATATTCTTGGCGTTAAGATTCGCCCTGGTCAACAGAAGGATATTTATCAAGAGCTTGAGTACGATGAAAATGGTTCACTCGCAACTACCGTACTAAAAGAGCTGGAGACACCGAACGGCAAAATCTATCGTCTGTGGAAGGTTCTTGACGTTATTCGCATTATTGAGTGTGTAAATCCGACACACTTTGGCTCGGGCCTTGTTCCAGAATCTATAACTGCTTCTAATGACTTCTTTGAAGGTGCAGTTCTTGGCTATGAGGGCGGTGAATTCAAATGGCTGTCGGGCGGCGGCGGCGGTGGTGTATCGGCGGTAACTGCCTCGTCCCCATTGTCTTCTAGCGGTGGTGCTACACCAGATATCAGCCTCGGCACCGTTGGTGTCGAAAAGGGCGGTACGGGCGCGACGACCCTAACGGGCTACGTCAAGGGCACCGGCACCAGCGCGCTCACCGCATCGGCCACCATCCCCGGCTCGGATGTCAGCGGCAACATCAGCGGTAACGCTGCGAACGTGACGGGCACTGTCGCCGTCGCCAACGGTGGCACTGGTCAGACGAGCCTGACCGCCAATGCCGTTGTCCTCGGCAACGGAGCGCTTGCCGTGCAAACGGTGGCTCCTGGTACCTCCGGCAACGTGCTGACGTCAAACGGCACAACGTGGTCTTCCGCTCCAGCACCAGCCACTGGGGTGACCAGTGTTGGCGCTTCTTTGCCACTGTCTTCAAGCGGTGGTACCACGCCGAGCATCAGCCTCGGCACGGTCGGCGTTGCTAACGGTGGTACTGGCACGACGACGCAGTTCGCGCAAGGCAGCGTCGTGTTCGCGGGTCCGAGCGGAGTGTACGCGCAGGACAGCGCCAACCTGATTTGGGATGACACCAACGACCGCTTGGGTATCGGCATCGCGGTACCTACGGCTAGTTTGCACGTCGCAGGCACCGTCCTCGCGAAGAACACAGCAAACAGCACCACTGCATTTCAGGTGCAAAACGCCGCGGGCGCCGTCATTCTCGACGTCGACACGATCAACTCGCGAGTCGGCATCGGTGCGGTTCCTGCGGCGCATCCGTTTGAGATTCGCAACAACTTCGCCGTCGGGGCTGGCGGTCGAATCCACACCTATGCCGGAAGCGCGCCGTTGGACGGCCAAGTCCTAATCGGGGACACGACGAATGGCCACTTCGACAAGGCTACGCTCACAGCGGGCACGAATATTGGCATCACCAATGCGGCAGGGTCGATCACGGTCGGCTTGAGCGGAACGGTGGCTGTCGGCAACGGCGGTACAGGTATCACCGCGCCTGGATCGACTGGCAATGTCCTGACCTCAAACGGCACAGGCTGGGTGTCATCGTCTCCGACTGGTGGTCCGCCATCTGGCGCTGCCGGTGGTGACCTCACCGGCTCGACCTACCCGAACCCCATAGTCTCTTCCTTTGGTGGCAAGATTCACTGGGTCGTTCAGGGCGGCAAGTACGCCACGCTGCAAGCTGCCGTCGACGCGGCTTCCGCTGAAGATGTCATCATGGTCGGCCCTAAGACATCTGGTGACTGGGGCAATATAGTACTGAATGTCGTCAACAAGCCGTTGATCATCGCAGCTACCGCTGGTGCTGGCCCCAATAAGATCGTCAAGATCGGATCTGTCACTTACGACCTCGGTACGACCGGTCCGGCGTTGAACGTCGGCGTGAACGAGACCTACCTGTACGGCCTCTACATACAGGGTTCATTCACTGGCTCCGCAGTTACCTTGACTGGCGGGGCAAACTATCCCGGACGGCTACGTCTATATGGCTGCTATATTCTTAACAGCAGCGCAACCGGAGCCGCCGCTGTAACGAATAGCAATCAGGGAGCAAATTCAAGTCTTTATTTAGATGCTTGCGTGGTATCTCTAGCGAATAGTACGACCGGATCTGCGGTCGTGCAAACCGCTGGCTACACTGTTATTCGCAATCGCTGCGACGTCAGCGGTTCATCGGCAGCACTGGCAACTGGTAATGCGATAAATGTTTCATCTGGTACGATGGAAATTTACGATAGCTATATTTCGATACCGGTCCGCGCCGGTGCCGTCGTTGGCTATCCGACTGTCAATGTTACAGGTGCGACCACGTTCGTATCGGCTGGCTACAGCACCATCTTGAACGACTCTGACGCAGCAGGTGCCTGCTGTGCATTTATAGGTACCTCCGGTGCACGATTCGGAGCAGGCGACGCCACGCTGGCGGCAGGCTCCACGCTGCCCACCTCAGCAGTCGCTGTGTCGGGTGTTGCGGGAGGCTCGTTCTTGTACGCGAACGTAAGCTTCTCTTTTGTGACAACGGTATCAACTGTCACCCCAACGGCGACTCTTCAGTCTGGTGGCCTGTTCTCATACGGCCTGTCTGTTGGCTCGCTGCTCGGAACGGCGTTTGCTGTCAATGCGTCAGGTAACATAACCAAGATCAACAATGTCACTACGTCGTTTCCTTCGGCACAGGGGTCTGCAAACCAAGTCCTCACGAACAATGGTTCTGGTACCCTGACGTGGTCGAATGGCAACCTAAGAACGCTAGGCAGCGTTTCAGCTACACCGACCGCAGCCAACCTCCGTACAAATGCAACTTATACAGTAAGCACAGCTACGGTGGCACTTCCTTCGATGGTCGCTGGTGACGATGGGCTCACCATATCACTAGTCAATACAACGGCCGCCGGGTCACTGGTAACCCCTCCGACCGGCGGCGTAGCGCGGACAATGACCGCGGGAGGCGGGCAGACATGGGTCTGGAGAAACGCTGCAACTACTTGGTACTGCATTAGTAACGTGTAAATAATCTGCCTGCAGTTGGCCTGATACATCTTGTCGTCAGCTCGAGTCCAGGCTTCAGGAAAAGCAAAAGGCGGGCAAAAAGCCCGCCTTTTTATTATATTTTTTTATCAGCCTACATCAGCGCTGATAATAAAACCGTGCGCATCAGTCGTCAGCAGGATGCGGCTGGTGTTGGTGTCACCGGGCATAGCAGAACCAGGAGGAAGAACTCGGAAATCCGAGATCGTGCCCTTGGTCTGTAGATCCTGCAGACGCATGCGAGCCGAAGTTACATTGGCGCCCTCGAATTCTCGAGCAAGCTGATCGAGACGGCCTGGCTCCACAGCCTTGCGAACACGGCCACTGGCACGGCTAGCGGCATCGCGCTGGCGTTTCTCTTGCAGCTCCGAGTACTTGGCAAGGACATCTGGAGCAAGAGCAGCACCGCCGAGGGCCGGGTTGAACCCGCCATCAGTAGTAGCTCCGCCAGTGGCCTCGGTAGCAGCCTTCGCAGCGGTACGCCGAGCAGCGGCGCGATCACGCGGAGTCTCTGCACTCTGCTTATCGGCAAGAGCCGTCTCTAGAGCAGAGACACGAGCCTCAAGGGTCTCGACAAGAGCCGATAGGTCCGCAAAGCGGGTGTCAGCGGTATCGCCCGTTTGCGCGGTCGCGGTATCTGTAGCGGTTTCGGTCTTCTTTGACTTAGTCATTAACTTTCTCCTCTGGGCGGTACGCCCGTAACATACGATCCGTTTTCTTTACAATCTCTAGCGCGTCCAACAAATCACAGTCTTTCGTCAGGCGGTCCCAGCTTAGTCGCAGGCTGCAGCCGGCTCTTTCCTCTCCCAGCATTGCCGTTATAACGTGAGAGCCGGGAGACATTCCAGAATTACAAGCAGATCCCGCACTCATGCTCAGTCCAGCGTCACTAGCCTCCTGGAGGAAAAGATCAGACGGCAAACCGGTATAATAGTTAGCGATAAATGAACCGCTCCCATTCAGCTGCCAGCCTAGACTGGCTGCGGTCTCCTCTATAGTCGCAAGAAACCGGCTATTTTTTCCCGCCAGGGAAACCCCGTGCGGACTGGCAATCCAGTCCATGGCATCAGCTAAACATGATATGCCGACCATGTTTGGGCTGCCGCCAACAACTCCGCCGAGACCTTCGGTAGGCTGATCGTCCCACAAGTCTTTCGTTCCACATAGTAGTCCAAGGCCCGGCAGACCATGCCACTTCCCAGCGGAAGCAAAAACATAATCTGCTTCGGACAGGAGAGGGTCTCTCCAGTCGCCTCCGGTTGCATCTACGACCAGGCGCATGCCACGCCGCCGAGCAGCAGCAATTTCCGCCCGCACTTTTTCTCCTGGTACAATGCCAATCTCATTGTTCTTTAGGCTAATTACGAGTACGTCTCCTTCGCCGCATTGGCCAAGTGCATATCGCCTCAGGGGATCTAAGCTGCTGTCGCTCAACTGCCCGTCTGCACCTACCTGTAGAGTAAAGTCTGCCACTGATAGTGAGCAGTTGTGCTCAGTGGCAGGTACGTAAAAAGCGAGACCCTTCTCTGCGCGCAACTTCGTGCTCACAAACCTAATTGCGGCAGTGCCAGAGCCAAAGAAGCTTAGCTCAATCGGATCCTTGCCCAGATGCCCTGCAATCCTGCTTTTGCAGGAGGCTAGAAAGTCACGGCTCTCTGCTCCAAGCGCATTACCAGACGGGCGATGAAGACGCAGTGCCTGTGTTATGCTGCTATCTACTCGTGGGTGTGGGGCATTTAGCGCAGCTCGATCTAGGTTTATCATCTTTCACCGTTCAGTATTTCACGCAGAATAATACAGAGGTTTGCTCACGTTAAAAAAAGAAGAGGGCCGGTTACCCGGCCCTCTCTTCAACCCGCCTGCCCTTTTGCTGCAGACAGTGCTTTAATCAGGTCTGTTTCTTCTGCAAACCCGATTACAACGTCCGTGCTTAGCAGTAGGCCGGCCATGCTACAGGCATGCTCGACTTCACTGGTAATTACACGGGCCGGATCAATGATTCCGCGCTCGAGGAGATTGCAGTACTCGTTGCGGTTGCTATCGTAACCAGCATGCTCATCGGCCGACTCGCGCACATTGTGTAGGACGACTTCGGCAGAACCACCTCCGTTCTTGATGATTTCCTGGAATGGAACCAGGAGAGCCTTGCGCAGGATATGAACGCCTACATTCTGCTCTTCATTGCCCGTGTCAAAGTCACGAAGCGAGTCTGCGGCACGAATAAGCATCGTTCCTGCTCCTGGTACGATGCCGGATGAAGCCGCCGCTCGGGCAGCGAGCAGGGCATCCTCGTACAAATCGCGCTTCTCACGTACTTCTGCGTCTGAGCGACCACCGACAATAATGTTGGCGACTCCACCCGTAAGCATCGAGCGGCGGCGGGTGAGGGTATGACGGAAGTCCTCTTCCGTCGTGACAGCAAGCTTCGCGTCGATCTCTTCTACTCGGCGCTCGATACTCTCGGCCTGAGAATCGGGTGGGATGATGATAGTCTTATCAAGACCAATCTGGACAAAACGAGCGGTACCAAGCTCAGCGAGTGAGAAACCCTCGAAAAGCGAATCACCAGCGTCTGTCCGGCGAACCTTGGCGCCCGTGGCCGTAGCCAGATCTTCCATCAGGTCGCGTCGATCCTGCCCGAAGCCAGGTGAACGTACGGCGACTACATTAAGGATACCGCGCATGGCATTCTGCGCAAGGAGCTTCAGAGCGTCGCCCTCGATAGCTTCAGCGACAATAAGCAGAGGGACATTGGTCTGATGAACCATGTTCAGGATCGCCGTAAAAGATTCGCGAACTTCTGCCTGAGCCAAGCTACCTAGACGGCCATTGATCAGCCAGATGTAGGAACTGCGCGGATCATCTGGATTTCCAAAGCGCGAATCTAGCTGGCTAAGAACGCCGTCCTCGATTCCATCGCCATACACAGTCCTCTGCTTTTCAAAGTCACGCAGGAAGTGCTCAGTCACCATGCCACGGTCGAACTCGAAGCCCTTTGTAAGGGTAACCTTTGTGCTGCTGCCCTTGCCCTCTTCAAGAGTGACAGTGGCGTCAGCGCCAACCTTGTCAAGCGTATCCGCAATAATACGACCAATTTCAGCATCACCGTTCGCAGAAATAGTGGCTACGCGCAACAGATCTTCGATGCCCTTGACGGGCACAGCTTGAGTCTCAACCCACTTGACGATACGGGAGCATGCAGCATCGATGCCACGGCGCAGGCTCATTGGATCGGTACCGAGGCTGATTTGCCGCTTGCCTTCCTGCACGATAGCATTGAGGAGGGTGATGGTCGAAGTGGTATTGTGGGTAAGGATGTAGTTATCGGTGAAATAAAGATGATCAGGATTTGATACCTTGATGCACATCATTTCGGTGCTGATGCCAGTATCCTCGATCTCCTCGACAGCAACGCCATTCTTATTACCCTTCAGTCGCCATACGCGGTGGCTGGGGTTTGACGAATAACCCTTGCGATTAACAGTTCCGCTCCATGTCTGAAAACCCAGGCTACGTGATAGTTCGAGCACATCATCAGCGAGTTGCCTGCTGAATGAGCTAAACTCGACTAGACCGCGGTTATTTACGTGACCATCAGTATCAATAAGCCCCTGCAGCAGCTGCGTGCGCTGCTCTCGGTCACCATACAAATAGCTTTGAGGGATGCTCTTTTCAAGACTGCTAACACCCAGAAGGCCCATGCTCCCGAGGATATCGCGAATAGTGCGACCATCAGCGGTCGTACCCTGGATTTTGGCCCGAATATAGTTCTTGCTTGGCACTCTTGTAGCCTTGATATACAGGCCCTCAGGGAGACGGATCTTCTCAAGTACGTGCTCTTTCTTGTAGCCAAGTGAAAGCTCTACTGAGCCGGTACCGGTAAGCGAGCCGTCTCCCAGCAAAAGGCCTACGAGATACGGATCCAGAGCCTGAGCCTTGGTCTCAAACTCAGCATGCGAAACAGGCAGGAAATAACGGTGGCCGTTATTATGCTGCAGTCGCAGGCCATTCTTCATGATCTCTTTTGTAGTCAAGGTACGTGGCTTATTGAAGTAGTCTACAACTGACCAGAGGTGGTCCTCGCAGCACTCGGCAACGCGACCGTCGCTGAGCTTTACTTTTAGAACCTTGCGAACACCCTTGGGGAACACGCCCTCGACCTTCTGGAATGTCCCGTTAGTGCCGCAGATTGTGTCACCAACCTTTAGGTCGGCAATTGCCACATAGCCGTTAGGCGTTAATACCTTGGCGTACAACGGCTGCGGGCCGTCACCTGCAGCACGAACAGACCGATTGCCGGCCTCGCGAGCGAGCTGAGCACCCATGTTCTCAAATGGATCTGAGAGCTCTACGTTCTTGGCAACCGTGATGCCGTCCTTGGTAAACTGATAACCTGTCGGGGTCTGAATAAGGACGTTGCGCCCTCGCGGCCCGAGGGTGCTTCTTACGGCAGCAGCGGTTTTCTCCAGACCGCGCGTGATCCTGTCCTGGGCATCTTTTCCAAATACAATGTCTCTTGCTTTCATCTACTCTCCGTTATACCGCAAAGGTATATTTGTCAAACTTTAGATAACGATCCTTTAGGCGCTCGGCCCGACCTCGCATCTCATTATAAGCATCTTTACCAATAATGTCAATGGCTGGCTCTAAGATTCTTCCGATATTTATTCTCAGACTGCCATCTTCATACCGGCTGAGTAGACATTCCAAATGCTGCATGCCTGCATTCCTGAATGCATACCCACGCAGGGCGTCCAGGATGGTTTGGTCAAACTCTAAAATTGCCCAGCTGCGCTCGTCAACTAGCCATACAAGCGAGCCGTATAAGATATGTGACCCACTGGCTGTAACGAGCAGGGCATCGTCTACCGGAACCTGTGCCGGAGGAAAAGGAAACATCACTGGCAGGAGTTTGCCAGTGACGATTTCCTCGTTTATCCTGCGGATGCTCATTCCGCCGCTACCGTTTGCGTGTCGAGGGTCTCGGCCACGACCGCCTCTCCGGCTTCGTCATCCTCAATCTCAAGCAAGCTTACCTCAAAAGAATCGTCAGTGCCGGCTTCTACTCCTGCGATAATCTGTTCGCGCTCGCTTACGCGGCGACGGGTATCAGCGAGCATGCGCTCGCCCTTCTCCTGAAGAAGGTGCAGTGGATAGTAGGCAGACAGGGGGTAGTTCTTGGGGAGGCGCTTGCCCTTCTTTAGCTCTTTGAGGGCGGCCTTGGCACGTTCACGGGACATTCTACGGTCAGTCATCATACTCTCCTTTTGTGCATTGTAATTCCATCAAGATGATCCAGCTCGTGCTGGAATGCAACGGCTTCGATACCGGTCAGGATTTCATCCGGACGGCTATCGCTGCAAATCTTTATGCGGTTGAAACGGCGAGTGCAGTAAATTTCGCCAGGAAATGACAGGCAGCCTTCGCCATCGAAAATGAATTCGCCTTCCTGTTCGACAATCTCTGGGTTAGCATAAACTCGCATGCCGTTAAAGTTTAAAACAAAAACGCGCAGATTGCTGCCGATCTGGTTTGCCGCCAATCCTAGGCCGCACTCCTGCTCGCATATGCTTTTAAGAGCCGCCAGCAAGCCGGAGATGTCATCATCCATGCCCACTTCTCTGCAGCGTTCCTGTAGCAGCGGGCTGTCACTTGGCAGCAGCTTGTATTCTGAAGTGCTCATCAGGTTATCTCCTGTACCCTTGTTACCCTACTGCGGCTCGAACGCGCTGCGCTACCTCTTCTGGGATGCCGCTGCCGTCAATCGCGACCCCGCCGACCATGTCAAGCATGTTGCTATAGTTAGCATGAATTCGCTTTTGAGATTCTAATTTGTCAAAGATCTCTTCGACAGCAGCCCCTGATTTGATCCGCCGTTGTATGCGCTCCCAGGCTACGCCAAACGGCAGCGTTATCAAAATGGTTATATCAGCAGGCGCAGCAGCTGCATTAAGAGACTTTACCCAGTCTAGCGGCACATCAAGCGACTGATATACGTAGCCAGACAGCAGATAGCGGTCAGACACTACGTCGACACCAGCCTGCAGCGCAGGCTTGATTATGTTATTGTAGTGTTCTAGCCGATCTGCTGCAAAAAGCAGAGCGAGGGTAGCTGGGCTTGCTTCGCCGCCATGCCGCAGCATTTCTCGTGCCAGACGGCCTATTTCACCGCTTGAGGGCTCGCCGGTGAGCATGGCTATCCGGCCTTCGGCCTTAAGAGCATCTACCAGCATGCTGCATTGTGTGCTAGATCCAACTCCGTCCGCGCCCTCGATAACAATAAATCTTCCGTGTTCTGTTTCGGTTGTCATGTCAAACCCTCCCGGTACGGATCTGCTAGCGGAAACAAAAAGACATAAAAAAGGCCCGGTTTCCCGGGCCTTTTCTTCAGCTGTCAGGCTTCTGCGACCGGCACTCCGCCGGGAGACAGCTTGAAGGCAAATCCGCCTTCAAGTGCATTAGACAGCACGGTGTCCACGGTCTTGGCAAAGATGAACTCCATCTCATCGCGAACCGCTGGTGGGATGTCGGCAAGATCCTTCTCGTTACGAGCGGGCAGGATGACGCGCCGGATACCTCCGCGATGCGCAGCAAGTACCTTTTCCTTGATGCCGCCGACCGGAAGGACATGGCCGCGCAGTGTCACTTCTCCGCTCATGGCAGTGTCAGCGCGAACATTGCGACCAGTGAGCAGCGAGACAAGTGCGGTCGTAATGGTTACGCCGGCAGAAGGACCGTCCTTGGGAATGGCGCCCGCTGGGAAGTGAATGTGTAGGTCATTCTTATCCAGGAAGTGCTCGTCCAGTGAACCAGCCAGCCCCAAATCAACAGCCTTGCTGCGAATCCAGCTCATAGCCGCCTGAGCGGATTCCTTCATTACGTCACCGAGCTGGCCAGTAAGGGTCAGAGAGCCCTTGCCGCCCATGCGCGTGGCCTCAATAAATAGCAGATCTCCGCCGGCAGCAGTCCAGGCAAGGCCGGTAGCGACACCCGGTAGGGATGTGCGCTCGGCTGTTTCGTTGAAGTAGCGCTCCGCTCCAAGAATTTTGTCTAGGCTATCTACATCGACAACTACCTTATCGAAAGCCTTCTCAGTCGTATTTGTTAGCGCAACATCCACTGCGATGGAGCGGCAGACGCCGGCTACTTCGCGCTCAAGATTGCGAACTCCAGCTTCACGGGTGTAGCTCATTGCTAGCTTCAGCAGGGTGGCGTCTGGGATCTCTACGTGATCGCTTGAGATGCCGTGCTCGCGCAACTGCTTTGGAACAAGATGCTGGCGGGCAATAGCGAGTTTTTCTTCGAAAGTATAACCAGGTACTTCGATGATCTCCATGCGATCCCGCAGAGGAGCAGGAATAGTATCCAGCTGATTGGCAGTGGCAATGAATAGGACCTTTGACAGGTCGTATGGCACATCGAGATAGTGATCCGCAAACGTGTTGTTCTGCTCTGGGTCAAGAACCTCAAGTAGCGCAGCGGCGGGATCACCACGAACATCATGACCCAGCTTGTCGATTTCGTCGAGGAGAACTACGGGGTTGCTCGTGCCCGACCTCTTCATGCCCTGGATAATACGGCCGGGTAGCGCCCCGATGTAGGTGCGGCGATGACCACGGATCTCAGCCTCGTCGCGCACACCGCCCAAGGCAATCCGATGGAACTTGCGCCCGAGGGCGTCAGCAATAGAGCGGCCAAGCGATGTCTTGCCAACACCAGGCGGGCCTACAAAGCACAGGATCGGGCCCTTCATATCGCTCTTGAGCTTGCGAACGGCAAGGTACTCGACGATGCGCTTTTTAATCTTTTTTAGACCATAATGATCTTCGTCAAGCTGACGCTGCGCGTTACTGATGTCAAGGTTGTCGGTAGAAGCCTTGGACCACGGCAGGTCGGCGAGCCACTCTAGATACGTGCGGGCGACGGTGTACTCGGCCTGGCTCGGCTGCATGCTGCGAATGCGACGAAGTTCGCGGTTGGCAGCCTTCTCAGCGTCTTCTGGAAGATTAGCAGTACGCAGACGACGCTCAAGCTCTTCGATGCCATTCTCGTCGTCCTCGCGCTCACCAAGCTCTTCCTTGATTGCCTTCATCTGCTGACGCAGGTAGTAGTCGCGCTGCGACTTGCTCATCTCGCCCTTGACCTGTGAGTTGATCTTGTTAGAGATCTTGGTAACCTCGGCCTGCCGAGTGATCAGCTCAAGTACTCGCTTAAGGCGTACCTTAAGGTGCGCAGCTTCCAGCACCTCCTGCTTTTCTTCAATCCCGGCGTCGATATTAGCCGCGATAAGGTCGGCCAGGTGACCTGGGTCACTGATGTTGTCAAGCAGCTGCTTCGCCATTACGGGCATCTCAGGAAGCATGTCGATTACTTCGCGAGCGGTTTCTTTTAGGTTGGCTGCAAGGGCTTCTACCTCTACCTCTCCAGCGCCCGCATCTTCAATGATCTCGATCCGAGCACGCAGGAATGGATTTGTCTGCGTAACCTCCGCTAAGCGGAAGCGCGCGAGTCCCTCTACAACAATCGAAAAGCCGTCTTTGCCGGTGCGGGAGAGCTTGATTACTCGCGCAACAGTTCCTACCTTGTAGAGGTCCATTGGAGCAGGGTCGTCTACTTCTGGTGATTGCTGAGCCACAATTGCAATAAGAGAGCTCTCTTCGATAGTATCTTCAATGAGCCGGATCGTGCGAGCTCGGCCAATCGTAAGCGGCATCACTGCGCCCGGAAAAAACACGCTATTCCGCAGAGGCAGCAGTGGTAGATCTTCTGGAATATCGCACGGATCGAACTTGGGCTTGCTACTGAATGTCATTCAAACTCCTATTGCCTTTTCTTTAGAACCACCCCGAATATAGCTTACAGATTAAATTCGGTCGGGTCTAGTGATGATGGCGCTGTATAAAAAAAGCAGACACTCATGTGTCTGCCGGTGGATCGGGCTCGCCTTCGACTGGCGGGCTAGCTGGGGCAGGGGGAGCGGGAATACGGCCATGTAGCGATATTCGTTGCTGCCCTGCCGGGTCAACCTCTAGGTCATAAAGCCAGTCAGCTGATTCATGGTCCCTGAGCAACTGGTTTGCAGTCATCCGTAAATCATTGTCAGGGAAGAATTCGAAGCAATGCTGCCATGGGATTTCATAAAGGCAGAACTGCACTGGGCCTTCGGCTGGTATCTCGTTAGATAGGAAACTTATAGTATGTACAGCGCCCGGTATTAGGATGGCTGTGGCGGGCATAGCCGCCTCGTTGTTTTCAGCGTTTAAAGTATAAATCTGCTTCCTCCGCTCGTCTTTTAGTAAGACCCTTCATTACGCGCCCGGCCGCTTTATTCCAGCGCAAGAACTCGTCCTTAATGGTCGGATCGTTTGGGTTTGCATTAAGTTTCTTGAGAAGCGTGCTGCCCTTTAGCGCACCAATGCCTACGTTATAGGCAAAGCAAACAAGAGCATCGAACTGGTTTTGGCCGATGTCATCCCGACAGAGCGAATCTACTCCGCGCTCGTAGTGATCGAGTAGCTGCTCCAGGAGTTTTGTTGCTCGATCTTCTGTGATGGGCGTGTCTGCCATCGTTACCTTGCGCCCGTCCTCGTAGTAGGTAGAGCCATAACCGATGGTAAAGGGCACTCCGCCGGTTGCTGGGTCAGGATACGGCTTTGAGCTAAAGCCTTCGAACTTTTTAATCAGGTTGATTCCAGCAGCTGAAGTTTTGGTAATTTTCATAGTTCACTCGTAGTCTCTAATGGCGACAACATACGGAAATCGCGGTACGCCATCAGGAGTTAGGTTGAAGTACTTTACAGTGGCCAGCTTGCCGACTAGCTCGGCTTTGCCCGCCAGCAGGCCGCGCAAGTAATCGCGGTCGCCTTTGATGTTCGAATTGAATTCAGATCCTGAGGCATTCTTGAAAAGCATGGATGCCGCCATCCCGGTCTTGTTGCCTTCGCCCTCGACTACTCCCAGGATTGTGAATTCTTCGTCACGGAATTCTTTTCGCTTAAGCAGGCTGCGGCTGCGCTTGAACTCGTACGGCGTATTTAGCCGCACCATTTGCCCTTCATAGCCGTCGTTCATATATTGCTCATATAGAGCGTCAAGTGCTGCAGCATCGGCAACCAGCTCAGTAGGCACGCGGCGGATAGCCGGATGGTCTGGCAAGTTGTCCAGTAGCCATTGGTTGCGCTCAGAAAAGCGCATACTGGGGTCTGCGATATCATAGATCCAGTACTGAATGGTTGCAGCGCTCTCTTCCAGATCGGCGCCGTTTGGCTTGGTCTTTTTTACGAGCGAGCAGATCTTGTTAAAATCATTTGCGAGCTTGTCGCAATAAAGCTCGCCATCAAGCACGGCATCTGGAAATTTTTGAAAAAGTGCGGCCAGGGCTTCCCGGATGTGAGGGGCACTGACGATAGGCTTGCCGTTGCGGGAGTTTATTGAGTCGGCAGTAACAACGCACCGGATGCCGTCGTACTTGGGCTGGCTATAGATCGGGAACGCAATAGCGTCAGCATAATCGTCATAGCTCTTGGCCAACATTGGCTCTACGAATTTGCGTTGATCAATGTCCGCGACGTTTTCCCTATAGCCGGAATCCAGCTTCTTTTTCCACTTAGCTTGGGCTTCTAGCAGCGTCTGCTGCTCATCAGTTGTGGCGTTTTTGCGGCCGGTATTTTTGCCGTGACAAACTGTCCACTCGGACGTTATCTTTTTGCCATCTACCTGACCTGAGATCGTGCGAAAGCGCGGGCCCTGGACTTCGGCAATCCATACTTGGACAGCTCCCGTTTCAGTGCGGGCGTATAGAGGGGCGAGCGGCGTGACATCAAAATCTGACATTTTCTATTTCCTTTGGTGATTTTTTCCGGCGCGGCGGGTCGGGCCGGGTCGGGCGGCGCGGGGCGCGGCGGCGGCCCCGCCGCGGGCGCGCGGGCGCGCGGGCG
>Ga0114966_10002238_pt1 | contig 17344 bp, 14 predicted proteins | sample M_130207_XF_Meta_FD_87029 | JGI IMG/M metagenome (GOLD analysis project Ga0114966, IMG submission 87029) | Freshwater microbial communities from Lake Montjoie, Canada to study carbon cycling - M_130207_XF_MetaG | ecosystem: Environmental > Aquatic > Freshwater > Lake | place: Lake Montjoie...
ACGCGATCGAAAACATAAAACTCAGCTTCAGGTGCGAAGAATGCTGTATCTGCGATGCCTTGCGCGCGCATGAAGTCAACTGCTTTAGCCACAACACCACGAGGATCGCGACTGTATGCAGAGTTATCACTTGGATTATGTACTGAGAAGATAATGATTAAAGTCTTCTCTTTGCGATATGGATCTAAGTAAGCAGATTCTGGAACTGGTAGTAGTTTCATATCTGACTCATGGATTGATTGGAATCCACGGATTGAAGAACCATCAAACATTAAACCGTCTGTAAAGACAGCTTCGTCAAATGATTCAACTGGTACGTTGAAGTGGTGCTGGATTCCTGGAAGATCTGTAAAGCGAACATCAACTAGCTTTACGTCTTCCTTCTTGATAAATGCAAATATTTCTGCAGAGTTCTTGAACATGCTTCTCCCAATTCACATGGATACATAGATTGTGTATCAGCGCAGATTGTCTCGACTCTGAGTGCGTCTGCTTCTGGGCCCAAGAATAAGTCGCAAAAGGCCCTAAGGTCTAACCGCACTGTTACAGCCATGTTAAGAATTTTTGAGACTGTAGGCTCAGCCCTATGAACTTTGCATTTACCCGCGTCGGCCTAGGCCGACGTTTAGCGGCCCTTACCCTGGATTGGTTGGCTTGCTATGCAATTGTTGCTGCCATCAATGGCGGCATTGGAAAGCTAGGCCCGTCAAATTCCATGGCGGTCTTGGCAGTTTTCTTTGCCGAGGTCTGGATCTTGAGCGCATTGCAGGGTGCAACTCTTGGCCATCGAATCTTTGGCATGAAAATTGTGCGCTTTGTAGATGGTGGAGCAATTACCCCATTGCAGGCATTGATTCGAACAACGCTGCTTGTCCTAGTAATTACTGCCGTAACTTTTGATGAAAACGGTCGGGGAATCCACGAACGTCTAAGCGGATCGGTGCTTACTAAAAGTTAGCGAATTTTTGGTGCGCGAGTTGGCATTGGGCCTTTTGGAATCGGCATCGACAACCCACCAACAGCCTTAAGGCGAGCTCGGACTTCACGCATTTGATGGGCAGTTAATTTCTTAGGAAGTTTTTGCAAATGCTTTTGTAATTTGCGTAAAGGAACTTGACCTTCACCATCTCCGACAATTACTTGAGCAATAGGCACTCCAGGAGCAAATCGTTCAGTCTTTTTGACTTCGTCATTTAATAGTTGGCGAACTGAGTTTGCAGAACCTTCTCCAGTTAAGACTATTCCCGCACGACCAACACTACGGTGGACCATGTCTTGTGAACGAGAAACTGCAACAGCAGGAGTTGTAGTCCAGCCTTTACGAATAGCCATAAGCACACTTGCGCCTGCACCAATTTGACCTTCAATTGAAGAATAAGCGGCACGACCTGCAACGCGAGTGAAAAACAAAAGCGTGGTTAAAAAAGAAAGTGGCAAGAAGATAAATCCAACATAAATGGGATGTCCTACAGAAATACCAATCACGATACTTAAGGCAAACGTTGCGATAAAGATTGCTACTAGAGCTGGTGCGATCCAAGGCTTAACCTGCTTTGTGACTGCGAATGCATCACGGAAAGTTTGAAAGCGAGGGGTCTTGATTTTCTTTTCTTTTGCTTTTCTCTTAAACATGGCCTCAGTTTAGGGGGGCAGGTGCTGTTCCACCAAGACGGGCAGGTGCCCAACGCTGGCCCACATGGCTATCAGGGTAGTTATCTTGAACTTGGTGCAACATCGCCAACATTATTTCCCGTAAATTCTTTTCCGCTTCTTCAACATCTTGTCCGCGTTCATAGAAAATTGGCTCACCAAATTCAACTGTGATGGGATAGTTCTTTCGGCGTAAATCTCGCTTAACACCCTTAGTCCACACCCGCTGACTGCCCCACACAATCGTTGGAATAACTGGAACGCCAGCACCCATCGCCAAACGTACTGCGCCAGATTTGAGCCCTTTGATTTCAAATGAAGTCGAAATCGTTCCTTCAGGAAAAATACCGATGATTTCTCCAGATTTGAGGGCACGTAAAGCTGCCACAAAAGAGGCTGAGCCGTTACTACGGTCAACATTTATGTGGTGCATTCCACGCATTAAAGGTCCGGCTAATTTATTGTTGAAAATTTCTTTCTTAGCCATAAAACGCACATAACGACCTGCAGGTAGTGCTGCAGTGCCAGTGATTGCAAAATCTAGATATCCAATGTGGTTTATTGCAAGAATTGCTCCACCTTTGCGTGGGACATTTTCTTCGCCCCTGAAATCAAATTGAAGGCCTAAGTATTTCCAGAAGGCTTTAATTGCAACGATAACTGGGGGATAGACCAGATCAGCCATGAGAGGCCTTTGCCTCGGTGGCTTGTTTGTACAGTCGTCCGGCGCGGTAACTTGAACGAACGAGAGGTCCACTCATTACACCGAGAAAACCTAAATCAGTTGCTTCTTTAGCTAATTCAACAAATTCTTCAGGTTTAACCCATCGCTCAACCGGGTGATGTCGATTTGTTGGTCGTAAATATTGAGTGATTGTGATCAAGTCACAGCCAGCATCATGTAAATCAACTAAAGCTTGAGTGACTTCTTCTCTTGTTTCACCAAGACCGAGAATTAAATTTGATTTAGTAATAAGACCGAAATCGCGGGCCATCGAGATGACCGTAAGAGATTTTTCATAAGTAAATGCGGGACGAATCCGCTTAAAAATACGTGGGACAGTTTCAAGATTGTGTGCAAAGACTTCTGGACGGGTTTCGAAAATTTCATTAAGAAGATGCGCCTTGGCATGAAAATCTGGAGCCAACATTTCAACGCCAGTGCCTGGATTTAGCTCGTGCACTTTTCGAATTGTTTCGGCGTATAGCCATGCACCTTCATCGGGCAAGTCATCTCGAGTTACACCAGTAATAGTTGCATATTTAAGTCCCATTGCTTTTACTGACTCAGCAACTTTTCTAGGCTCTTCGCGATCGATTGCATCAGGTTTACCTGTATCGATATTGCAAAAATCGCAGCGGCGAGTGCACTTGTCGCCTCCGATAAGAAAAGTCGCTTCTTTATCTTCCCAACATTCAAAAATATTTGGACATGCTGCTTCTTGACAAACGGTATGAAGACCTTCGCTCTTAACTAAAGTTTGTAGACGCGTGTATTCAGGCCCCATGTGGGCTTTAGTCTTTATCCATTCCGGTTTACGCTCAATTGGTGTTTCTGTATTGCGCGCTTCGATACGAATTAATTTACGTCCATCTGGTGCAAGAGTCATGCGCTTACCTTCTTCAAAGATTCAAAGATGTGTCGTTCAACAAGAGGTGAAACTTCATCTACTGTTACCTGCCGGCCTAATTCTGCTTGCACTGACGTTACGTCGGCATCGGCAATTCCGCAAGGAATAATCTGTTTAAATGCAGATAAATCCGGACACACATTGAGGGCAAAACCGTGCATTGTTACACCCTTAGTTACACGGATTCCGATAGCTGCAATTTTTCGATCTCCTTTGTCATCACGCACCCAGACACCGGATCTACCGGAAACACATGTTGCATTGATTCCTAAATCTGCGCAGACATTTATTAACCCTGCTTCAATTTCGCGGACGAAACCAACTAATTCATGTGGCTGTGCCAGTTTAACAATGGGATATCCAACTAACTGTCCAGGACCGTGCCAAGTAATTTTCCCACCACGATCAACATCAATTACAGGCGTTCCATCTTGTGGTTTTTCAGCCTCCAGTGTGCGGCGACCGGCGGTATACACCGATGGGTGCTCAAGTAATAGCAAAGTGTTTGGCCTAACTCCATCTGCAACTTCGGCATGAATAGTGCGTTGAACTTGCCAGGCTTTTTCATAGTCGATTAGTCCATGGCGAGTCAGAGCGATTGCACTTTGGCTAGGAGGGGTTGCAACAGGCACATCGCTAGCCTAAAGGTAGGCTTGCCTCCTTACCAATCCAAGCCCGAGGACCTCAGGAAAGGCCACTTTCAATCATGTCTACGCAGTCAATTCAGAAGTCTCGCAAGCCATTTGCTATCGCTTTGATAGTAGTAATCGTTTGGTTTGCAATTACAGGCGTTTTTGGACCACTTTTTGGCAAACTTTCATCCGTTCAAGAAAATAACAACTCTTCATTCTTGCCCAAGGGTGCTGAAGCTACAAAGGCTTCGGATGAAATTGCCAAGTTTTCTGGCAAAGATAGTTTTAATTTTCCAACATTGATTTTGTTTGAAGGCAAAAGCACGCCTGAGACATTTGCCGCGATTAATTCACATCTTGCAACTGTTGGTGGCTTAACCCTAGATGGTACATCGGCCACAATTTCAGATTTCTTAGCACCTGGTGAAAAAATTTCCGTTTTTCCTTCACAAGATGGCAAAGCCATTTTGGCAAATATTCCACTTGATGGAAATTCAATCGCAAAGGTTTTGACTAATGAAAAACCCGTTTTACCTGCCGTAGTAGCAGCATTGCGTGAAGACATTAAACCGATTGCCCAAGCAAATGGTTTAACTCCATACGTAACTGGCCCTGGTGGATTATTAGGCGATCTCTTCGGAGCATTTGGAACTTTGGACTCATCGTTGTTGCTCACTACTTTAGGAGTAGTTGCACTTATCTTGATCCTTGTTTATCGATCTCCAGTGCTATGGATTATTCCCTTGATGTCTGCGATGTTTGCTTTAACAACTGCTGGTGGAATTGTTTACTTACTGGCAAAAAACAACATCATCGATGTGGATGGTCAGTCGCAGGGAATTCTCTCGGTTCTGGTAATTGGTGCAGCTACGGATTATGCATTATTGCTCATTGCGCGTTACCGAGAAGAACTTCATTTACATGAAAACCGCTTTGATGCGATGAAGAGTGCTTATAAAGGCGTGTGGGAACCAATTCTTGCATCTGGTTCAACCGTATCTATTTCGCTTTTAATTTTGCTTTTCAGTCAGTTAACTAACACTGCAGGTCTTGGACCCATTGGCGCGATTGGAATTGTTAGCGCAATGCTCACAATTTTGACTCTATTGCCAGCATTGTTATTGGTCTTTGGTCGCTGGATTTTCTGGCCGCGACGCCCGCTTTTTGATGGGGATGACCATGTAATGAGTGGTCCTTGGTCAAAGGTAGCTAATTCAATTGGTCGCAATCCTCGTAGAGCTTGGGTTGTAACTGGTTCGATTTTGTTACTACTGGCATTTGCTTCAACAACGCTAAAGGCCGACGGAATCGGAACAGTTGATACTTTTACTGGCAATCCTGAATCTGTAGTTGGTCAGAAATTGTTGGTTACACATTTCCCAGGTGGAGAGGGTGACCCAACTCAAATCGTTGTTTCAACCGATAAAATAGAAGCAGTGTCTGCAGCGGTTAAAGCAGCACCTGGTGTAACCGATGTTTCTCCATTGCTTGATCCAATTACTTCATCGATGAAAGTTGTTGGTGGCAAGGCGATTTTGAATGTTACTTTAGATAAAGCGCCAGATAGCGTTGAAGCAGGTAATGACATTCCAAAGATTCGCGAATTAGCACATCAAGCCGATGCCACATCTCTTGTGGGCGGCACAAGTGCGGTTTACTTTGATGTACGAACCGCAAACATTCGCGATAATAAAACGATTATTCCAATCATTTTGGTTGTTATTACGTTAATTCTTGGTTTACTACTGCGCAGCATTTTAAGTGCGATAGTTCTTCTTGGAACAGTGTTGCTTTCCTACTTTGCAACTCTTGGCGTTTGTGCTTTGGTCTTCAACCATATCTTTGGCTTTGCCGGGGGAGATAACTCGTTCCCTCTATTTGCCTTCATATTCCTTGTAGCCCTTGGCATCGATTACAACATCTTCCTGATGACACGCGTGCGTGAAGAAAGTGGAAAAATCGGCACCAGAGCAGGAATTATCAAAGGCGTAACTGTTACAGGCGCAGTAATTACTTCGGCCGGAATTGTTCTAGCTGCAACATTTGCAGTCCTTGGTCTGTTGCCACTTGTTCCTTTGGCAGAACTTGGATTCGCAGTGGCCTTTGGTGTTCTCCTGGACACAATTATCGTGCGTTCAATTTTGGTTCCAGCTTTGGTACACGAAATTGGCCCAAAGATTTGGTGGCCATCAAAACTTCAGCATGAGGAAATCAAAAACTAATGCGCGTTGGCATTGCTGGCTATGGATTAGCTGGACGTTATTTCCATGCACCACTGCTTAAAGGGTGCGGTTACGACGTTGTTGCGATTCAAACCAGCAATGCCGAGCGAGCTGCACATGCTGTTGCAGATTTTCCTAATGTCAAAGTCGTAGCAACAATTGAAGAGTTAGTAGCCAATGAGTTAGATCTAGTAGTAGTTGCATCGGCCAATTTGGTTCACTCGCAGCATGCACATGCGGCAATAAGCGCTGGGATACCGGTAGTTATTGATAAGCCGATGGGTCGAACTTATGCAGAAACTGCCGAAATTATTTCTGCGGGAGAACGTGCTGGAATACCGGTTTCAACTTTCTTTAACCGTCGCTGGGATAGCGATGCATTAACCATCAAGAAAGTTCTAGCCTCTGGCGTACTTGGAACTATTCATAGGATGGATTCACGTTTCGAACGGTTTCGCCCTGAGTTAAATACAAATTCATGGCGTGAAAATATGAGTGCAGCCGATGGTGGGGGACAGTTATTGGATCTACAACCCCATTTAATTTCAACGGCACTTGATTGGTTTGGCAATGCCGAACTTGTTACTTCCACGGTTCGCGCAATTCGTGGTGGCGCCGATGATGATGCAGTTTTAGTCTTAAAACATGATTCAGGCGTGCTCTCGATTTTGTCGGCCAGCGCAGTAGCAGGAGCACCAGGACCACGTGTACGAATCCTTGGGAGTAAAGGGGCGCTTGTAATAAATGATTTAGATCCCCAAGAAGAGCTCTTAAGATCAGGCAAAATTCCAACTGGTGGCAAATGGGATGTGCCAACAAAGTCGACGACATTTATTTATCGTGGAAGCGAAGTAGAAGAAATTGTTGGCGAAGATGGAAATTATGCAATGTTTTATACCTTAGTTGCGGGAGCAATTGAAGGAAAAAATCCTTGGCCGATACCAAATAAAGATGCCCTATTAGTGGCTTCATTAATCGATCAAGCCCGAGAGAATGGGTTGCATGTCTAAGAAAAGCGATGTCATTGTTGTAGGTGCTGGTCTTGCCGGATTGAGCGCAGCGACTCACCTGCAAAATGCTGGCCGTTCTGTCACATTGCTCGAAGCAAGTGATCGACCTGGCGGAAGAGTCACGAGTGATCACATCGATGGATTTATCTGTGATCGAGGATTTCAATTAATTAATGCTAAATATCCTGCCGTTATCGAACTTGGCGTAATCGAAGAGATTGATTTCATTGCCGCCCCTCGTGCCATTGAAGTAAGTATGGGTAGCGAAAGAATTGCAATTGCCGATCCACGAACGCTTCCCTTTTCGGCGTTGCACCGAGGAACGGGCACACTTGCTGAGAAATTCAATTTCGCCAAATTTGTTTTCTATAAAGCAAAAAAGAAACAATCACTTGGTGCGGCCCTTCGTGCCGCAGGGTGCGGCACTACATACGAGCGCACTCTGCGACCTTTTCTGCAAGGCGTCTTCTTAACAGATCCAGATAACGTTGATGCACAATATGGGCAATCAATCATCAAATCACTCGTATCGGGTTCTCCGGGAATTCCTCGCTATGGAGTGGGTCAGTTTTCGCAAGCCCTAGCTAGCAGGATTACTGATATTGAATTTAATGTACGCGTAGAACAAATTGATGGCATAACAGTTTTAACCGATAGTGGTTCTTACACAGGGGCCGATGTAATTGTTGCTACTGATCCAACTACTGCTGCACAGTTACTGCAATTAAATGATGTTGCGCAAATGGTTGGCTGCATTACTTGGTATCACGCGACAGATTCCAATCCATCTGGAACCGGAAGATTGCTCGTCGATGGCCAAAATCGTGGTCCAGTTATTAACTCTGTGGTTATTTCCGATATTTCTTCTAATTACGCACCACGTGGTCAACACTTGGTTTCAACAACTACAAATCTCTCAGTCACCGAATCTGAAGTCCGCAGACATTTAGCAACGCTGTGGGGCGTCCAAACACAGGATTGGCAGCTTGTTGCCAAATATGAGATCGCTTCAGCGCTACCTTTGCAGAGCGTTGGAAAAGCTTTGAGTTCGCCGACAAGAATTAAAGATCATGTGTACGTTGTGGGGGATCACCGCTCGGTGCCTTCGCAACAAGGGGCCCTATTTAGTGGAAGCCTTGCTGCTCAATTAATCTTGAATTAATTCGGTAAGCGCATCGGTGATGTGCTGATAGTCCCAAGTAAAACCAGCCTCTTGCAGAACATGCGGAATAACTTTCTTTGAACCTAATACTTCAGTTGAAAACCCGCCAAGTGCGATTCGCAGCGCAATAGCAGGTGCAGGAAAAACTGCAGGTCGATGAAGGGCCCGAGCAAGGGCCGAAGTGAATTCTTGGTTAGTAACCGGGTTGGGGGAAGTTAGATTTACTGGCCCAGAGATTTGATGTTCAAGTGCAAACACAATTGCACGAATCTGATCGTGCAAAGTGATCCAAGACCACCATTGTTTTCCGGAGCCAAGTTTTCCGCCAAAACCTAAGCGAAACAACGGCAACATTTTGCCTAAAGCGCCACCTGTGGGATCTAGAACCAATCCTGTGCGAATTTTCACTGTGCGAACATCGCCGGCTAAATCTGCTGCAGCTTCCCATTCGCGACAAACGGCGGCAAGAAAATCATCACCAACTCGATCAGTCTCAATGACGGCGCGATTTCCGCTTTCGCCATACCAACCAATTGCACTAGCAGAAATGAAAACTTGCGGTTTTAATTCAGCGACTGCTTTAGCAATCGTAGTTGTTCCCATCAGACGTGAATTTAGAATCTCTGATTTGTATCGTTTGGTCCAACGCTTATCGCCAACGCCAACACCTGCTAGATGGATGACTGCGTCAACACCTTCAAGTGCGCTTAAATCTACGTAACCAGTTTGCGGATCCCATTGAACTTCATCAGCGGCAACAGGTGCGCGCCGAACCAAACGTTGAACCGTGTGGCCTTCACTCTTTAAATGACCGACTAAAGCGGTACCAATTAGCCCAGAAGATCCGCTAATAGCAATACGTTGTGGAACTGACATCAGAGATTAAAGCCCTAAATCTGATTCAAAGGCACCGCCTTCTAGGCGCTCCTTTAAAGTCACTAAGAAGCGAGCTGCATCTGCGCCATCGACAACACGGTGATCGTAGGAAAGGCCTAGGTAGACCATTGAACGAATTGCAATAGTTTCTCCACCGTCTTCGCCACGTACAACCATTGGTCGCTTAACAATTGCGCCTAGACCAAGAATTGCAACTTGAGGCTGATTAATAATTGGAGTATCAAAAAGCGCCCCGCGGCTACCAGTATTTGTCAGCGTAAATGTTCCGCCGCCTAGTTCGTCGGGAGTTACTTTATTATCGCGAGTACGCGCAGCAAGATCTGCAATTTTACGAGCAACCCCACCCATGTTTAGATCACCAGCATTTGCAATTACCGGAACCAACAAACCACGTTCAGTATCTACAGCAATTCCTAGATGTTCTGCGCCGTGATATGTAATTTGATCGCCTTCAACGGAAGAGTTTAAGACTGGATGTTGCTTAAGCGCTTCACAAACTGCAACTGCAAAGAATGGAAGAAAAGAAAGCTTTACGCCTTCGCGGGCTTCAAATGTAGATTTCGCTTTATCGCGAAGTCGTGCAATTTTAGTAACGTCTACTTCGATAACCGTTGTTAATTGCGCACTTACTTGAAGTGATTCGACCATGCGAGCAGCAATTACTTTGCGAAGACGAGACATTGTCACTGTAGTTCCACGTAATGGTGAGACTGCAACGGCAGCTGGCTTAGAAGCAGTTGGAGCATTTGTAGCAACTGGTGCAACAGGTGCAGCTGAAGCAGGTTTTGAAAGTGCTTCAACATCTTCGCGTCGGATGCGACCTCCGATACCAGTGCCTTTAACTTGGGCAAGGTTGACACCTAAATCATTAGCAAGCTTTCGAACTAGGGGAGTGACGTAGGCATCTGTAGGTTGAGAAACAGGCGCTGATGAAACTGCAACTGGTGCGGCAACTACTGGTGCGGCAACTACTGGTGCGGCAACTACTGGAGCGGCAACTACTGGTGCGGCAACTACTGGTGTTCCTGCGCTTGCACCAATCAAAGCCAATCGTGCACCAACTGGAACAGTTGAATCAACGGCAACATCAATTGCCAATAAAACTCCGGCAACAGGTGATGGAATTTCAGTATCTACTTTGTCTGTTGAAACTTCTAGTAACGCTTCATCGACTGCAACTACATCGCCAACAGCTTTTAACCAGCGAGTAACAGTTCCTTCGCTCACACTTTCGCCAAGGGCTGGCATTGTTATTACCGTTCCAGCGCCGGTAGGTGCTGAAACAGGTGGAGGTGTTACTGGTGCAGCGACAACTGGTGCAGCAGCTACTGGAGTTTCTATTTTTATTTCTTCAACAACCGGCGTAGCAACAACTGGAGCAACCTTTGCAGATGATTCAGAACTATCAGCAATAATCGCTAGTTCTGCACCAACTGGAACAGTTTGATCAATCTGTACAACTATCTTTGTCAGGATTCCGGCAACAGGTGATGGAATCTCAGTATCTACTTTGTCAGTTGATACTTCCAAGAGTGGTTCATCAACGTTTATATGATCACCTTCGGACTTTAACCAACGAGTAACGGTTCCTTCGCTGACGCTTTCGCCAAGTGCTGGCATGGTTACTGAGAATGTCATCTATTTTTCTCCTAGGTTATCCGTGTGCGTGAAGCGGTTTGCCGGCAAGTGCCATATGAGCTTCGCCCATGGCTTCTGAAAGTGTTGGGTGCGCATGGATAAGTGATGCAACATCAGTTGCACGGGCTTCCCAATTAAAGATTAATTCTGCTTCAGCTAAAAGTTCTCCAACTCGCGCCCCAACCATATGGACACCAAGAATTGGTCCATCTTTTTCGCCAACCAATTTAATTGATCCAGCTGTTCCTAAAATCTGTGCTTTTCCATTGCCTGCTAAGTCATAGCTAAGCTCAACTACATCGTGTCCACGTTTTTTAGCTTCAGCAGTTGTTAAACCAACCGATGCAACCTCAGGATCTGAGTAAGTAACACGAGGGATGCCGTCATAGTTAATCGGGCGAGGATTTAATCCTGCAATCTCTTCAGCGACAAGCATTCCCTCGGCAAAGCCAACGTGAGCCAGTTGCAAAGTTGGAATTAAATCTCCAACTGCCCAAATCCCAGGGATGTTTGTACGGCATTTTTCGTCAACAAGAACGTACCCGCGGTCCATTGAAATTCCCTGTTCTTCATAACCAAGGTTTGCAGATACTGGGCCACGACCTACAGAAACCATCAGAATCTCTGCAGTAAATTCTTTGCCATCTTCTAATGTGACAGTTACTCCGCGTTGGTCTTTAATCGCAGACTTGAATTTAACGCCAAGTTCAAAGTTGATACCGCGCTTGCGAAATGCGCGCTCTAGTTGCTTACTTGAGGATTCATCTTCCAAGGCAATTAAATGTGGTAACCCTTCGATAATTGTTACGTCTGCACCAAAAGATTTCCAGACAGATGCGAATTCGCAACCAATTACACCACCGCCCAAGACAATGACAGATGAAGGAACGTGGTCCATCTTCGTTCCGTGATCTGAAGTAATAATCTGCTTGCCATCAATTTCTAGGCCAGGCAAAGTGCGTGCATAAGAACCAGTTGCAAGAATAATATTTTTTCCGGTATAGCGAACTCCGTTTACTTCAACTGTGTCTTTAGAAACGAGTTTTCCATGTCCTTCGATATATGTAATATTTCTTGACTTAACTAATCCTTGTAAACCTTTATGAAGTCGCGAAATCACACCATCTTTGTAGGTATTGACTCCAGCCATATCAATTCCATCAAAAGTTGATTTAACACCAAACTTTGTACCTTCGCGTGCACCATCGGCGATTTCGGCTGAGTGCAATAAAGCTTTAGTAGGAATACATCCCTTATGTAGACAGGTACCACCAACCTTGTCCGCTTCGATTAAGGCAACGTTGAGGCCTAGCTGAGCACTTCTTAAGGCGCAGGCATAACCGCCGCTTCCGCCACCTAAAATCACTAAATCAAATTGCGACACGCATTACCCCTTTAATCAACTCAATGGCTCTATCTTGCCGTACGCCTAGCCAAAGTGACGAACTCAAAGTCGGTCGATTTACGCTTGTTCGACTAATCTCACAAGAGATCGAAGGGCTATCCCTGTACCACCAACGGGGGTGTAACCATGGGCTTTGCCCTCGTTGTAGGCCGGGCCAGCAATATCTAAATGCAGCCAAGGCAGTTCATTGGATACAAAATCTTTAAGGAACAGACCAGCAACCAACATGCCACCATTTTTGTCGCCAATATTTGCAAGATCTGCAACTGGGGAGTCAAGTGATGCTCGAAGCTCAACTGGAAGCGGCATTGGCCAGAACTGCTCGCCAGCATCTTTTGAGGCCTCTAAAAAGCTATCGCTAAATTTTTGATTGTTAGTCATGACTGCACTGGTGCGTGTACCTAGTGCAATAACTTGTGCTCCAGTCAAAGTAGCTACGTCGATGATTCCATCTAACTTGTTTTTACTCTCTTGAGCTTTGACTAAACCGTCAGCTAAAACGAGTCTGCCCTCTGCATCAGGATTTAATACTTCGACAGTCTTTCCGCCAAAAATTGTGATGATGTCGCTGGGACGAGTTGCTGAATCACTTGGCATGTTTTCAGCCAATGGTGCCCAACATTCAATTGCAACAGGCAATCCCAATTCGGCGATTGCTAACGTTGCAGCGCACACAGCTGCTGCGCCACTCATATCCGATTTCATAGCTTCCATGCCTAAACCAGGTTTTAGATTTAAACCACCGGTATCAAAAGTAATTCCTTTTCCAACAAATGCGTAGCGCTTGGTATTTTTAGCCTTTGGCGTGTATTCGATGTGCAATAAACGAGGTGGGTTTGCAGAGCCTTGACCGACGCCGATAATTCCGCCAAAGCCTTGAGTTTTTAACTGCTTCTCATCCCAAATTTTTACTTTTAATCCAGCTTTTAATCCGCCAGCATCCTTAAAAGATTTAGTCAGGATTTTCGTAAAGGAATGAGGAGTTAAATGACTTGGCGGAGTATTAATCAGATCACGAACGAGATGTGTGTACTTCGCAATAATTTGAGCTCGATGAATGGCGGCTTTTGCTTCAGTTTTGCTCGCTAACTTGGTGTACACGGTTGCAGATTTCAAAGCGTCTTTTCGTTCGGCTTTAGTCGAACCACGAAATTCATTAAAAACATATGCTCCGAGTGCAACACCTTCGGCAATGGCTGCAACTGCTGTGATGTCTTTAGTTGGGAAAGCAAAAGTTGCGCTGCTAGCGCCATTTAACATTCGTGCAGCACTTCCTGAAGCTCTGCGAAGAATTTCGTTCGAGTATGAAGTTGATTTTGAACCAAGGCCGGTAAATACAATCATTCGAGCTGGTCCACCAGGCATTTTGGTAACTTCATCAGCGGCCCCAGTTGCCCCTAAATCTGTAAGCGATGAAATTAAATATTCGACATCTAGGGCCAGATCGCCAGATTCAATAGCAATGCCACCTTTGGTGTTGGTGCTTGCCAGTCCTACAACAAGGACATCGTCTTTTACAAGGCCATCTGAAATTTTGAGTGTTGTCATAGGTGTCAGCGTAATAGATGTATTGGTAGGTTTGACACTATGAAGCACTCACCTCTACATGAAAAACACCTAGCTCGAAATGCCAAGATGGCAGATTTCGGCGGTTGGCTAATGCCCATTGAGTATCCAGGCGCAGGAGTCTTGGCCGAGCACGGCGCAGTTAGAGAAAAAGTAGGAATCTTTGATGTCTCGCACTTAGGTAAAGCAAGTGTGAAAGGTGCAGGTGCATTGGAGTTTTTAAACTCTATGTTTACAAATGATCTCAACCGTATTTCAGATGGATCTGCTCAGTACACCTTGTTGTGCACTGAAACTGGCGGAGTCACAGATGATCTGATTGTGTATAGAAACGCCATTGATGATTTCTTCTTGGTTCCAAATGCCTCAAATACAACTGATGTTGTGGCGGTTCTAAATCAACATGCTCCCGCTGGCATAAATGTAGAAAATCTGCATCTTGATTATGCCGTCATTGCAGTGCAAGGACCTTTAGCTCCTTCTGTTATGCAATCACTCGGAGTCAATACAGATATCGATTACATGGCATTTGAAAAAGTTGATATTGGTGGCGCTGAAGTAATTCTGTGTCGCACTGGGTACACAGGTGAGCTCGGATATGAATTACTTCCACTAACTAAAGATGCAGCTTCGGTTTGGGATGCAATCGTTGCAGCTATAGAACCCGTGGGCGGCCTAGTGTGTGGTTTGGGGGCTCGCGATACTTTAAGAACTGAAATGGGATATCCACTTCACGGCCACGAATTAAATCTTGCTATTACACCTGTTGAGGCCAGTGCATCATGGGCAATTGGCTGGGACAAAGGCGATTTCCTTGGTTCAAAAATTTTGCGGTCACAAAAGGAAGTTGGCCCAAAGCGCCGAAGCGTTGCACTTAAATCGCTGGACCGCGGAATTCCGCGAGCCGGGATGCAAGTAAGGACCAACGAAGGTGAAAACTTAGGTGAGGTAACAAGTGGAACATTTTCACCTTCGCTCAAAGTAGGTATTGGTATTGCGATTTTAGATTCGACAGTGAAAGTGGGCGATCAATTAGTTATTGACGTCCGAGGTAGAGATTCATTAGTCGAAGTCGTGAAACTTCCCTTTATGCCTTCGCACGTTCGTTAAATTCAATTGGCTGCATAAACGCAGCTTTCGTGTGCGTACGACGAAGCGCCGAAAGTACTGGCGCGCCAGCGATGCTAAGTAAAATCGTGGTGAAAATCGCTCGCGGAATATCCCATGCCATAGAGGTTGCGAAGTGAAAAAGAATGAATCTATAGATATTTTCACGTACTGATCCCTGGGGGATGTATGAAAGTTGAGTGTTTGTGCCTAAAGCCCACGGCCAAAATTGCAGATCCATTAATATCCCAAAAACTTCAGAAGCAATAATTCCAAAGGCAATGAGAAGAAATATCTCTTTTTTTCCGCGCAAGAGTTTTTTCCCAGGAAGAAAGCCTGCAGCCATACCAATCCAGGCTGCTGCAAAAATTTGATATCCCAGCCACGGGCCAAGGCCTCCAGTTAGTAGGGCAGAAACAAACATTGAAGTAAGACCAAGCAGAAAACCAAAAGAAGGCCCGAAAACTCTGGCGCTTAAAATCAAAATAAACCACATTGGTTCGATTCCTACCGCTCCTGCGCCAAGTGGCCGCAGTGCTGCGATAAGTGCAGCAAGTACTCCTAATAGCGCAATTGATTTAGCATCTAACGACGAGTTCGAAATTTGAATGATCACCAGAACGAAAGCAATAGTGACTGCAAACCAGAAGAAAATCTGTGTTTTTGGTAAAGACTCCCCAGAGTAGAAAAATGGCCAAAAAAATCCTGCGGCAGAAATTACTGAGGCAACAGTTAACACCGCGGTGCTTGTCCGAGAAAAGCGAACTACGTCAGGAGTAAGCATCATTGCTGCGCTTCAATTGCTCTGACTACATCGGCCACAGTCAACCAGGGTTGCGGCGACATAACCTTTGAAACTTGCGGCGCAAATGCTGGCGAAGAAAGCAGTACATCTATCGTTGGTCCATCAGCAACAATGTCACCGTCTGCAATAAATATCGTACGTGTTGCCAGTTCAGCAACTAGTTCAACGTCGTGAGTAGCGATCACGACACTCTTATTGTAAGTACGGGCAAATTCAATCAATATTCTTGTCAGGATTCTTTTAGCTTGGTAATCCAATCCTCTAGTTGGTTCGTCCAGAATGAGCAAAGCCGGATTAGATGAAAGTACGACACTTAATGCTAAGCCAAGGCGTTGACCTTCAGATAAATCTCTTGGATGAGTTGTTGCTGATACTCCGGGAACTAACTGCTGTAGCAGTTTGAAAGTAGTACCTAGCGCAATCTCATTGTCAGTATCTGCCTGTTTACATTCATCATTTACTGTTTGGGCATAGAGCAAGTCACTTGGCTCTTGCGGGACAAAACCGATATTTTGGCGACGTAATTTGTTAAATAGTTTTTGAGAATCATGTCCGTTGACAATTACCGAACCTGAATCGTTGTGGCTAATACCTGCAATTGCTTTGAGCAGTGAACTTTTTCCAGCACCGTTACGACCCATAATCGCTACGATTTCATTGTCGTAGATGTCGGTAGTTACATTGGAAATTGCTGTTTTTTCACCGTATGAAATAGTTAAGTCTTTAATCTCTATAATAGTGTTGTGCGAAGTTGATTTAGTTTCAACAATTTCGGCAGCATGTGTTTCTCGGAATTGACTTGTTAGACGGCGCATTTCTCGCACAGATGTGCCGATTTGATTTAAACCTAAAGCTCTAGCTAGCTCAACAATCGGCGGGGCAATAGGAGAGTTCATTAAAATCTGCTCTGGCGTACCCACCATTGTGTTGCCCGCTCCATTGATCTGAACAATTCGATCAGCAAATTGGATTACGCGTTCTAATTTATGTTCAGCGATTATCACCGTAAGGCTTAAGTCATGCACCAAGCGATGAAGAATTGAAAGAACTTCCTCTGCAGCTATTGGATCTAAAGCACTAGTGGGCTCATCTAAAACAAGCACTTTGGGGTGCGCAACGAGCGCGCTAGCAATTGCGACCCGTTGTTGTTCACCGCCACTTAGCGTTGCAAGGGCACGGTTTCGAAGTGGTGCCAATGAAAGAAGATCTAAAGTTTCTTCCACCCTTTTGCGCATGACATCATTGGGCAAATTAAGCGCTTCCATCCCAAAAGCGAGTTCTTCTTCAACGGTGTCGGCAACAAAACCGTTAGCTGGATTTTGGCCAACGATTCCAATTAAATGAGCAAGAGCCCCAGGCTTGACGGTTGCAGTAGAAATTCCATTAACCCAAATGTCGCCCGCCAAAATTCCACCCGTGTGGTGGGGGACCAAACCATTGATCAGGCGAAGCAGTGAGGATTTTCCTGAACCAGTTGGGCCAATTACTAAAACCAATTCACCTTCGGCGATTTCTAATGTTAAGTCTTCAATAACAGTTGTCGTCGAATTTGGATAAATGAGTGAGACATTTGCAAACTTGATCATGACACGGCCACTACCGCGATAGCGCAAAGCGCA
>Ga0114966_10002239_pt1 | contig 17344 bp, 18 predicted proteins | sample M_130207_XF_Meta_FD_87029 | JGI IMG/M metagenome (GOLD analysis project Ga0114966, IMG submission 87029) | Freshwater microbial communities from Lake Montjoie, Canada to study carbon cycling - M_130207_XF_MetaG | ecosystem: Environmental > Aquatic > Freshwater > Lake | place: Lake Montjoie...
CACGGCATGGTCCGCGACGAAGTGCGCTCCACGAAAAGCGACGCCCACCTCGGTCACGTCTTCGACGACGGCCCGAAACCCACGGGCCTGCGCTACTGCATGAATTCCGCGGCGCTCCGTTTCGTCCCGGTGGCCAAGCTCAAGGAAGCGGGTTACGAGGAATTCCTACCGCTCTTCGAGAAGCCCGCGGCGAAGTAACGCGGGCCAGGACCGCCGCTCAGGCCAGCGGCATGCCCGGGCTGTCGGCGAACCGCACGTCCTTGCTCAGCATCCGTTCGCCGTCGAACTCGAACCACGCCTGGAAACTTTTTCCGGCGATCATGTGCGGCAGCCAATGCTGATCGTCCTCCCACATTTCGTCATAAGGAATCGCTGGGAGATCGCACCAAAGCGGTGTCGCCTCGTCCGTCTCAATCAGCTCGCCGGTGAAATCGCGCGCGAGGAAAACGGTGCAGTGCAGGCTGTAGCCGTCGGCGAACTGAAAATGCAGGACGCCGCGCTCCTCGACTCCGAGCGGCGTCAAGCCGACCTCCTCCTGCGTCTCGCGAATCGCCGCGGCGAGCGTGGTCTCGCCGGGTTCGAGCCGCCCGCCGGGGCCGTTGATCTTCCCCGCGCCGAGCCCGCGCTTTTTGCGGATGAGCAGGATGCGCGTGTCTTTGACGATGAAGCAAAGCGTGGCGCGCTCGCGCGGCTGCCAGGTGGACCAGTTCATGGAGCGGGAAAAGTGAATTGTGATTGGTGATTAGGGAATGGCGAATGTTAGGAAGCTGACCTTCCAATCACCCTTCACCGATCACCAATCACCATGAATCCGACCACCGCCACGCGCCTCGCCGCACTCGCCGGCTTCCTCGCCGTCGCGCTCGGAGCCTTCGGCGCGCATGGTTTGAAGGCGGTGCTCGAAAAAAACGGGACGCTCGCCGTCTGGCAGACGGCCGCGCTTTACCACCTCGTGCATGCCGTCGTGCTGCTCGTGCTGGCGCAAAGGACGTCCGTCGCGCGGGTGCCGTTCGCGCTCTTCGGCTCGGGGATCGCGATCTTCAGCGGCAGCCTCTACCTGCTGGCGGTCACGAACTTGAAATGGCTCGGCGCGATCACCCCGCTCGGTGGCGTGTGCCTGCTCGCGGGATGGCTGGCGCTGATTTTGAAACCGCGCGCGTAAGCCGCGCGCGGAGCGGTTCACTCCCGGGCACCGAGGGCGGGCAGCCCGAGCGTCTCGCGGGCGGCGAGCTTTTCGCTTTCCTCGTCGGAGTCGGCCGCGGTCAGCGTGGTGATGGTTTGCCACTCCTTCGCGGCGAGGTCGGCCTGGCCCATGATCTTGTAAAGCCGCGCGAGTTCCGCGCGGTGCAGGATGCGTTGCGGGGCCAGTTCGACGGCCTTCTTCAGGCACTGCGCGGCCTCGGCATTGGTCGCCGGAGGCATCCCGCCATAGACCACCGTGGCCAGCGCGCGGAGCACGCCGTTGACGTTCGCCACGCCCGCGTGCCAGCGCCCCAGGACGTGCCAGGCGAAGTCGTCAGTCGGATCGAGTTCGAGGGATTTCACCGTCTCGTCTTTGATGATCTTGGAGTAATCGAGCTTCGTTTTGTTGCCGACGAAATCGGTCAGCTTGCCGTAGGCGATGGCGAGGCTGAGGTGGGCCTTGGCGATTTTCGGATCGAGCGCGAGGGCGCGCTGGGAGTAGTCGAGCGCCTTGCGCGCATGCTGCTCGGCGGCGTCGCGGGCTTTGGTCGCATCGACGAGGTCGGAGTGTTGCTTGGCGAGGCGCAGCAGGATGGCGGGATTCTTCGGATCGAGTTGCTCGGCGGCTTCGAAGTCGGCGAGCGCCGCTTTGGTTCGGCCCTGCTTTTCCTCCACATCACCGTGCCTGATGAGCGCCGCGACTTGCGCGTCACAGGGAGACACGAGGAAGCCAAACAACACCGCGACGAGCAGCGGCGCTCTCTCTCCGACGTTCTGAATCCACCCGCGCGACATGGAGCAATTTCGGAAACTATGCCCCGGACGAAGGCTCCACCGGAACACACGCGCAGAACAAATTGCGGTCGCCCCAGACGTTGTCGATGCGGCCGACGGACGGCCAGAATTTGTGCTCGCGGAGCCAGGGCGCGGGATAGGCGGCCTGCTCGCGGGTGTAGGCGTGGGGCCATTCGCCGGTGATGACGGAGTGCGCGGTGTGCGGGGCGTTCTTCAAAAGATTGTCCTTCGCGTCGGCGGTGCCGTCTTCCACGGCGGTCATCTCGGCGTGGATGGAAATGAGCGCGTCGCAGAAGCGGTCCAACTCGGCTTGGGGCTCGCTCTCGGTGGGCTCGATCATCAGCGTGCCGACCACCGGCCAACTCAGTGTGGGCGCGTGAAAGCCGTAATCCATGAGGCGCTTCGCCACGTCCTCGGCGGTGGTTTTGTGGAAGCCGCGGAGGTCGATGATGCACTCGTGGGCGACGAGGCCGTTTGCGCCTTTGAAGAGCACAGGAAAATACGGATCGATCCGGCGGGCCATGTAGTTGGCGTTAAGAATGGCGAAGCGCGTCGCTTCGGTGAGTCCCTCGCCGCCCATCATGCGGATGTACATCCACGGAATCGTGAGGATGCTCGCGCTGCTGAAGGGCGCGGCGGAAACCGAACCGGTGCGCGCATCGGGGCCCTGCCGCTCGACGGCGGGCAGGAATTCCACGAGATGCGCGGCCACGCCGATCGGCCCCATGCCGGGGCCGCCGCCGCCGTGCGGGATGCAGAAGGTTTTGTGCAGGTTGAGATGGCACACGTCCGCGCCGATGAAGCCCGGCGAGGTCAGCCCGACCTGCGCGTTCATGTTCGCGCCGTCCATGTAAACCTGGCCGCCGCGGGCGTGGATGAGTTCGCAGATGTCCACGATGGTTTCCTCAAAAACGCCGTGCGTGCTCGGGTAGGTGACCATGAGCGCGGCGAGCTGATCCTTGTGCTGGTCAGCCTTCGTGGTCAGGTCGGCGAGGTCGATGTCGCCGTCGTCGAGGCAGCGGACCGTGATCACTTTCATCCCCGCCATGACCGCGCTCGCGGGATTTGTGCCGTGCGCGCTGGTCGGGATGAGGCAGACGTCGCGGTGCCCTTCGCCGCGCGACTCGTGGTATTTGCGGATGACGAGCAGGCCCGCGTATTCGCCCTGCGAGCCGGCGTTTGGCTCCAGCGAAACGCCCGCGAAGCCGGTGATCTCGGCGAGCCAGCCTTCGAGCTGCGTGCAGAGCTGGCGGTAGCCGGCGGTCTGCTCGGCGGGCGCGAACGGATGCACTTTGCCAAACTCCGGCCATGTCACCGGTAGCATCTCGCTGGTCGCGTTCAGCTTCATGGTGCACGAACCGAGCGGGATCATCGAGGTGGTCAGCGAGAGGTCTTTCGCCTCCAGCCGCCGGATGTAGCGGAGCATTTCGTGCTCGGTGTGGTGGGTGTTGAAAACGGGGTGCGCCAGATAGTCCGGCGCGGCGCGCTGAAGGAGATCGCTCACCTCCATGTTCGCGTAGCGATCGTGGCTGTCCTGCACTTCCGTCCGCTGGCCGAAAATTGCGTCCGCTTCGTCGAAGAGCAGCGCCGTTTTTCCCGACTCGGCGGCGGCGAGAACCCGCGCGAGGTTTTTCTCGGTTTCGCCAATGTATTTGCTCACGACGGACCCAAGCCCAAGCACCTGGCCGAGGGTCATGAGATCGGCGGCGCTGGTCGTTTCATCGAGGGCGATGCCGACGGTGGTGTCGTCGAGTTTGCGCAGGTTGACGTGCTGCGAATGACCCGCGCGCAGCGTGGCATCGGCCGACGGCACGCTGACCGCGAGGGTGTCGAAGAACGGTCCGCGCACCTCGTGTCCGTGATCGACCAGCGCTGCCGCCAGCGTGCGCGCGAGGAGATGCGTGCGCGCGGCGATTTTCCGCAGCCCGCCGGGGCCGTGATAGACCGCGTACATCGACGCCATGACCGCGAGGAGCACCTGCGCCGTGCAGATGTTGCTCGTCGCCTTGTCGCGCCGGATGTGCTGCTCGCGCGTCTGGAGCGAAAGGCGGTAGCCGGGGCGTCCGTGCGCGTCCTTGCTCACGCCGACGAGCCGGCCGGGCATGAGGCGTTTGTAGGCGTCCTTCACCGCCATGTAGGCCGCGTGCGGTCCGCCGAAACCGAGCGGTACGCCGAAGCGTTGCGTGGAGCCGACGGCGATGTCCGCGCCGAACGCGCCCGGCGCGCGCAGTAGCGTGAGCGCGAGGATGTCCGCCGCCACGATGGCCAGCGCGCCCGCCGCGTGCGCCTTCTCGATGAACCCCGCGTAGTCGCGGATCACGCCGGTGGTATCCGGATACTGGAGGAGGACGGCGAACGGCTTCTCCGCGAAATCAAACGTCGTCTCGTCGCCGACGATCACCTTGATCCCCAGCGGCTCCGCGCGCGTCTGCACCACCGCGATGGTCTGCGGATGGCAGCGCTCGCTGACGAAAATGGCGTGCGCGTCCGCCTGCTTGCTGACCGCGTGCGCGATGTGCATGGCCTCGGCGGCGGCGGTCGCCTCGTCGAGCAGCGAGGCGTTCGCGATGTCCAGCCTGGTGAGATCGCAGACCATCTGCTGGAAGTTCACCAGCGCCTCCATGCGCCCCTGCGAAATCTCCGCCTGATACGGCGTGTAAGCCGTGTACCAGCCGGGATTTTCGAGGATGTTGCGCTGGATGACCGGTGGCGTGATGCAGTCGCTGTAGCCCTGGCCGAGGTAGTTTTTGCAAAGGTGATTCTTTCGCGCGATGCCACGCAACTCGGCCAGCGACTCGTTCTCGCCACGTCCCGCGGGCAGCTTCATCGGCGCGGCCAGCCGGATTTTCGCGGGCACCGCCGCGTCGATCAGCGCATCGAGCGACCCGAGTCCGAGCGTCGCCAGCATCTCCGCGACCTCGTTTTCCCCCGAGCCGAGATGGCGTCGCGGAAAGGTGTCGCAAGGCGCGAGGATCGAGGTTTCGAGAGGAGCCGCAGCGGGCGGCGAAGCGAGCGTGTCGTGCATCGCGGGAGGCTAGAAACGAAGGCGGGCAAAGCAAGCGGGTTTTGGGGTGGAGCGGGGCGGCGGGAAAAACGCGGTCATCCTGAGCGGAGATCCCGGCAGACGCAGGCGGGCGGGAACGGGCTCAAAGGACCTCAAACTATTTGGGGGCGGAGGCGGGGGGCAGGGAGAATGAAATGACGAACGAGAAATGTCGAATAAAGCCCCCATGACGGATGCACGGCGGCTCACGGCGACGTTCGTCGTTTGTCCCCGTTGTTTGCGAACCGACGCTCCTGGGGAGCGCACGCGCCCTCGCGCTCCCCCTTGCTCACCGCGATGGCGCAATCACCCGTCATTCGTCATGTCCCCGCCGCCTTTCACCTTCCGCCGCGCGGGACTTTCTGCTCCAAGTCTCCCCCCACCATGACCCCGACTCCGCCCGCCCCGGCCTGCGAGCACTATCTCCCCGTGCTCGATACGGCGCGTGCGCGCTTCAAGCTCTGGGGCGTGCGCGGCTCCACGCCTACGCCGGGCGCGCGCTTCCTCCGCACGGGTGGCAATACCTCCTGCATGACCGTCGAGAGCGGGGACGAGATGTTCATTTTCGACGCCGGCTCCGGCATCCGCGAACTCGGCCTCGCGCTCATCGCGGGCCCGCCACGTCGTGTGCATCTCTTCGTCACCCACACGCACTGGGATCACATCCAGGGCTTCCCGTTTTTTGCGCCGGCCTATCGCGCCGGGTTCGAGATCGTCATCTATGGCGCGGAGGGTTTTGGCAAAGACCTCAAGTCCGTCTTCCAAGGTCAGCTCGACCGCGAATATTTCCCGGTCCAGATGGCGGACATGCACGCGCGCCTGGAGTTCCGAAACCTCAGCGCGAATCCCACCCCGGCGGGCAGCGCGCAGGTGGCGTGGGAGTTTGCCCAGCACCCCGGCGCGACGGTCGGCTACAAGATCTGCATCGCGGGAAAAAAGGTCGCGTGGGTGCCGGACAACGAATTCCTCCTCGGCTACACCGGCTCGCCGATGGAAATCACCCGCGACCACCCGCGCGCGCTCCCCTACGAGCGGATGATCGACTTTCTCTCCGACGCCGACGTGGTCATCCACGAAGGCCAGTACACGCCCGAGGAATACGTCCACAAAGTCGGCTGGGGGCACAGCTCCGTGGCCAACGCCTGCGTGCTGATGAAACTCGCGGGCGTTCCGCGCTGGGTGGTCACGCATCACGACCCGCATCACGAGGACACTTTCCTCGAAGCCAAACTCAACCTTACCCGGCAGATCCTCCGGCAAATCGACCACCCCATCCACGTCAGTCACGGCTACGACGGGCGCACGGAGTTGTTCTAAAATCGCGCCGCCAGCGGCCAGTGGAGTTGCTGGGTTCAGCACGGACCCAGGCCGCCTCCGCACCTTTCCCTTTTCACTCCGCGAAGTTGTGCCAACTTCCCGGCCCGTGAATAACCCAGAAACCCCCTTGCCGACGCCCACCCCGCGCCCCTACGTGCCGAGGGTCGTCGATCCGCTCGACCCGCTCACGGAGCGCGAGGAAAAATTCCAGCCGCGCTACGTCGAGGTGCCAGCGTTGCGCGAGCACGGCTTCGGCCGGCGCAACCTCTCTTGGGGGGTCCTCACGCTGATCCTCGGGATCGGCCTGCTCGTGGCCGCGGTTTATTTTTCCGGGCAAAAGGCCGTGCTCTCCATGGCCGCGTGCCTCTTCACTTTCACCGCGCTTTTCGTCCTCTCGCGGCTGCACATTTTCCGCCAGCGCAATGGCGGCTTCCTCGCCATCTCGGTGGTCGTGCTCCTCGGCGCGATCGTCCCGCTGCTCGATCACGGCTACGAGAAACTCGCCAGCCACGCCCAGCCCGCGAGCCCCGCGCCCGCGCCCGCGGCCCCGCCCGCGGAGGTGGAGCCGCCGCTGCTCAAGCAATCCTTCGCCCTGACCAATCCGGAAGCGGGCCAGACGCAGGTGCGCGTGCTCAAGGATTCGCGCGTGCTCATTGGGGAAAAGTCGTTCCTCATCAAGGTGGGCGACGCCTTCCCGCTGCTCGAGGCCAAGGGCGGCGAGGTGACTTTCGCGGTGCGCGACCTGCACGTTTCGCTGCCCGTCACGGTGGTGGAAATTCTCGGCGGGAAATCCGGCAAGGAAACCCGCGAATCGGCCATGACGGCGGCGCTCGCCGCCACCACCGGGATCGAACCGGCCAAGCCTGAGCCCCCCGCCAGCAGTCACGCCAAACCGACCGTCGAGACGCCTTCGCAGCCGCCCGTCGCACCGGGCGGGACTCCCGCGCCCGGCCTGGATCTCGCGGCGATCACGCGCAGCGCGCAGCAAGAAGCCATGCGCCGCTACCCCGCGCTCGGGATCAAGGACTCGGCGGAAAATGCCGCCTACCTCGCGGCCTACCGGGAGATGAAGGAAAGCGGGAAGACCGAGTTTTTCGACAATCCCGAATGGCCCCTCGAACTCGCGGCAGTCCTCGCCATCCAGAACCGCTGGACGCGCGGCGACCAGCCCGCACCCGCGGTCAAAGATCCCGTCCAGCGCCTCGAACCTCCCATGGAGGACGACCCGGTGTCCACAGAGCCCGTTGCCGAAGACACCCGCCTGCCGCAGTTGCTCCCACCGACCAGCGAACCCGCGCCATTTTCGCGCAAGCGCGGGCGGTAGCAGCGATTGGGCGGGCGGGGCAGTGAGATGGAAAGCCCGCGCGTCCTCGCCAAGCACAGCGTTTAATGTCCTCCACGTCTCCCATCGTCGGCATCGACCTCGGCACCACGAATTCCCTGATTGGCGCAATGGACGCCGGTTTTCCCATCCTGCTCGCCGACGCGGAGGACGAAAGACTCACGCCTTCCGTCGTGCATTTCCCGTCCACCGGCGAGCCGCTCGTCGGCCGCGCCGCCGCGCGGATGCGGGCGCTCGATCCCGCAAACACGGTTTATTCCGCGAAGCGGCTCATCGGTCGGCGCGGCGGCGAGGCGACCGACGACGTGAGCTACGCACTCGTCGGTGAGCGCGGCGCGGCGGTGCGCGTGCAGGTGCGCGGGCGGGAGTATGCGCCGGAGGAAATCTCCGCGCTCGTGCTGAAAAAACTCCGCGCCGATGCCGGACGCGCGCTCGGGGGCGAAGTCACGCGCGCCGTCATCACCGTCCCCGCGTACTTCAACGACGCCCAGCGCCAGGCCACCAAACGCGCGGGCGAACTCGCCGGCTTCACCGTCGAGCGCATCGTCAACGAACCCACCGCCGCCGCGCTCGCCTACGGCCTGGACAAGCTCGGCGACCGCTCGAAGGTCGCGGTCTTCGATCTCGGCGGCGGCACCTTTGACATCTCGATCCTCGAATTAAATCAGGGCGTCTTCCAAGTCCTGTCCACAAACGGCGACACGCGGCTCGGCGGCGACGACATCGACGCGGCTTTGATTGCGGATTTCAGATTGCGGATTTCAGATTTGGTTCCCGAGGCGGACGCGCGGTTGCGCGAGGCGCTGGTCGCGGCGAAGCACCGGCTGTCCTTTGAGGACGAGACGCGGATCGAGCTGCCGTTTTTCACCGGCGCGGAGAGCCTCGTCCGCACGCTTACCCGCGCGGAGCTGGAGCGCGTCGCGCGGCCCATCGTGGAAAGGACGCGCGCCCACTGCCTGCGCGCGTTGCACGACGCGAAGCTCTCCCCCGCCGATCTCGACGAGGTCATCCTCGTGGGTGGCCAGACGCGCATGCCGCTGGTCCGCGACTTCGTGCGCGCGATCTTTCAGCGCGAGCCGAACGTTTCACAAAATCCCGACGAGGCCGTGGCGCTCGGCGCAACCATCCAGGCGGGCATCCTCAGCGGCGCGGTGCAAAACGTGGTCCTGCTCGACGTGACGCCGCTCTCGCTCGGCATCGAGACTTTCGGCGGCCTGATGAACGTCATCATCCCGCGCAACTCCACCATCCCGATCAAGGCCGGCGAGATGTTCACCAATGCCGTCGCCGGCCAGCGCGCGATGCTCATCAAGGTCGTGCAAGGCGAGCGCGAGTTGGTGCGCGACAACTGGCCGCTCGGGGAGTTCGAGCTGGAATTCGAGCCCGCGCCGAAAGGTCACGCGCGGGTCGGCGTGCAGTTCGAGATCGACGCCAGCGGCATCCTCCACGTCCTCGCCCGCGACACCAAAACCGGCGCGCAGAAAGTCGTCGAGATGACCAGCGCCGTGGATGTTTCCGACGAGGCCGTGGAAAAGATGCTCGAAGAATCGCTCGAACACGCCTTCGAGGACATGAGCGACCGCGTTTTCGTGGAAGCGAAACTCAAGTCCGACGAACTCCTCCCCGCCGTCCGCCAGGCCCTCGCCCAGACCGGCACCGAACTCGACACCGCCGAACTCGCCCTCATCGCGCAGCGCGTGGCGGAAGTGGAAGCCGCCCTCGCCGCCGGAGCCGGCCAGCCGCTCAAGCGCGCCAACACCGCCCTCGACGAAGCCACCCAGCGCCTCGCCACCCTCCTCATCGAGCGCGCGCTGCGGGTGTCTTAAAGAGTCGGCCAGAACTGGCTACGGATTGCTTTGCGCGGCGGATTGCCGGATGCGAAGGAAGACAAACTCCGCGGGTTTCAACGGCGCAAACCCGATTTCGATGTGGATGATTCCGGAGCCGCTGTCCGTCGGCGTTGTCGTCTCCCGCCCGCACTTGACGAAATACGCTTCGCGCGGCATCGCCTGCCGAAGGCAGCCCGAAGGGTGGCCGTGGCGACGGCCAGCAACCTGGGCTCCGGGGTGAGGGGCGGGACTGGCTGGAGCCAGTGCAGCGGCGCGTGAACCCGACCACCCCACCCCGCGCCAGTTTCTTACCGTTCCCCAGTGGTCAACCTTCGGCGAATCCAGGCGGGATCACGCCGCAGATCGAGCACGGCATAGATGCGGATGACGGTGTCCCCCATGAGATAGTAGATGCCGAAAGGGAAGCGTTTCGACAGGGAGCGATGAAAACCAAACTCCAGCGGATGAATGCCCGCGAAGAGGATGATCGACTCGATGTCGGAGGCGAGGGCCGCGGCGAAGTAGTCGCCGACCCCGGGTGCCTGCCGGTCGTAAAACTCGCGCCCATCCTGCAAGGTCGTCCTCCGCCTCGTCGAGGAGCTGGATGCTCACGCCTTCTTCCGCAGCAACCGCTCTTTCACATCCGCCCACTCGCGGAACTCAGCCTCGCCTTTCGCCACCCGTCCGGCCCGCGCCGCGAGCACCTCGCCATGCCAGGCGGGCGAAGGCACGCCTTCGGGCGAATGACAGAGATCATCCCAAAGCTCCTCCATCACGCGGAGCTTGGCGGGACGGCTCATCTCGCTCAGGGGTAAAGTCGTCGCGATGCTCATGGGCCGAAGCTACCGAGCCAGCCTCCGCTTCGCAAGGCCGCTCACCGGTCTTTTGCCCCCGGTCCCAAGTGCGGACTTGGCCACGCCGTTTTTTGCGCTGGGAAGCTCAGCTTCGTGGTGAGGGGCGGGGCTGCCTGGAGCCAGTGTGGCGGCGCGCGAATCCGACCACCCCACCCCGCGCCCTGGAGCTGGGAGCGGCGCGCCGGCCTCTCGCGCTTTTTTGCAAATCAAAGGGGCCATGGCCCCATGCAGTCGGGTGGAGCACTCGCCCCGAGTGCCGTTACCGGCGACCCGCCGGAAAATCTTGCGTGGATGTGGATACCCGATGGCTCTTTCGAACGTCAGGATGCCTCTGCACTTTCCACCCTCTCACCGGCGTTCGCGGCGGGTCGCCGCGAACAGCACCCGGGTCGAGTGCTCCACCCGGCCAGCGGCGGCGATCACGCCTTGCCCCAATGCCGCAGCAGCGTGTCGGCCATCACGGACGGCGTCTCGGCGATGGCGATGCCGGCGGCTTGGAGCGCTTCGATCTTGCCGGCGGCGGTGCCTTTGCCGCCGGAGACGATGGCGCCGGCGTGACCCATGCGGCGGCCGGGAGGCGCGGTGGCTCCGGCGATAAAAGCGGCGATGGGTTTCTTGACGTGATCTTTCGCCCAGGCGGCGGCCTCTTCCTCACGGTCGCCGCCGATTTCGCCGATCATGATGATGGCCTCGGTCTCGGGGTCGTCGTTGAACATTTTCAGCACGTCGAGATGGGTGGTGCCGTTGACGGGATCGCCGCCGATGCCGACGCAGGTGCTTTGGCCAAAACCGCGCGTGGTGAGTTGCCACACGGCCTCGTAGGTCAGCGTCCCGCTGCGCGAGACGACGCCGACATTGCCCTTCTTGTGAATGTAGCCGGGCGCGATGCCGATGCGGCAGCCGCCGTGCGACTTGTCGCCGGTGCCGGGCGTGACGATGCCGGGGCAGTTCGGGCCGATGAGCCGCGTCTTCGCGCCCTCCATGGCAAACTTTACGCGCACCATGTCATTGACCGGGATGCCTTCGGTGATGGCGACGGCGAGCGCGAGCCCGGCGTCCACGCACTCGAGGATGGCGTCGGCGGCGAAGGGCGGCGGAACGAAGATCGTGCTGACCGTCGCGCCGGTTTCGCGCGCGGCCTCGGCCACGGTGTCGAAGATCGGCACGCGGTGCGCGCCGTGTTCAAAAATCTGCCCGCCCTTGCCGGGCGTGACGCCAGCGACGAGTTGCGTGCCGTAGTCGAGCGAGAGCCGCGCGTGGCGCGAGCCGAAATCGCCGGTGATGCCTTGGACGAGAATGCGAGTTTGTGGAGTGACGAGGATGGCCATGGAAGAAAAGGGTGAAGGATGAAGGATGAAGTTTGGGAGTGCTATTTCTGGGCGGGGGCTGGGGCGGGGGCGAAAGTGCGGATGCTCTCGGCGATGGGCGCGTCCCACTTGTTGCCTTCGGCGGGCAGCGAACTGAAGGTGATGACGACCGCTTTGGGGGGGGTGAGTTGGATGAGGTAGCAGGTTCCCCGCACGGGCTGTCCGGTGACGGCGCTGCGATAGACGATTCTGGTGCAGCGGAGTTTCGAGGGCAGCTCAAAGACGGCCGCCGGCGTGAGGATCTCCGCCTTGAGGCCGGTCTTGATGTTTTCGAGCGTGGCGTTGAGGTAAGCGTCCCACTCGGCGTCGAAGGACTCGTCCACGAAGTTGAGGTTCGGCGCGAAGCCATCCTTGGACGGTGCGAAGAAGACGGGAAATTTGAGGCCGGGAATCTCTCTTTTCACCGGCAGGACCGACGGCGGAACGAGGGGAAATCCTTCAAGCTGGAGCCGCTGCTCCGCGGCGGTCAGCGCACGGGCTGGCACGACGGAGAGAAGGGCGAAGACGGCGAGCAGCAGGACTTTCATCGGCTCAGTGGTCGTGGCGTCGGTGGATGCAGACGGTGTTGCCCTCGGGATCGAGGATGAAGGCCATGCGGCAGACGGGCGTGGGGAACGGCTCCATTTTGAAAGGGACACCGTGTTCTTTGAGCGCCGCGATGGCCGCGTCGAAGTCCTCCATTTCAAAAGCGATGCTCGCGCCGTCGGCGCTGGGGTTCCAGCCGGGAGCCTGACCGAGCGCAAACGCGCCCGCGCCGATTTCATACTCGGTCCACTGCGGCCCATCGGGCGAGGCGTGGATCATCGTGGGTTTCAGACCGAGGATGTTTTCGTAAAACGCCCGCGCCCGCGCCATGTCGATGACGGGATAGCAGGTAAACGCGATTTCGGTGATCGGGGTCATGGCGGCGGTGGTTGCTGAGCCTCCAGAATGGCGGCGAGTTGTTCGGCAACGAGCAAATCCTTGGGGCGCGCGGTGGTTTTCTTGCTGCGGATCAGCGTGGGGCAATCAAGAACCCGGCAGGTGCCGAAGGGCAGCGTCAGAACAACGCTGTGATCCAGGACAAAGGTGAAATCACCCAGTTCGATTTTCCCCAGCACATCGATCTGCCCAAGATCCGTTTTCAGATAGATGTTGCCCGTTTCTTCGACCGTCCGTGGCGGGAATACGAATGGACGGTCATAAGGCACCATCCGGTGCATGGGATGCAGGTCCACGAGGGCCGCGTGCAAGCGCGCGAGGTTCGGCAAGTCCGACATTTCGCATGGTGCGCAAACGTCCACGTCGAATGTCATATAAGTCGAGCCATGCCCGAGGGCCGCGTACCCGCCCACGATGACAAACTCGAACTTGTGCTCAATGAGCCGTGTCAGGATTTGCGCGAGGTCCGCCATATTGTTCCGTCATCGCCTGCCGCAGCATCAGCGCCAGCGAAAGAGCCGAGTCGTTCATCTTGAACCGTTCCCAAACGCTTTGGCGCAGGGTTTCCACGATCAGGCTCATATCGTGTCCGGCCGCTTCCGCGGCACGCCACTCGGGGCCGTCGGTGCGGAGAGCGCACGGCGCATGCTCGGTTGTTTCGACTGCGTTCATTGCCAAAAAACTACGCTCCTTTCACTGCCGCGACGATCTTCTTCGCCGCGTCGGCGAGGTCGTCGGCGGGGATGACGGCGAGGCCGCTGCTGGCGAGCGTGGCTTTGCCGGCGGTGACGTTGTTGCCCTCGAGGCGAACGACGAGCGGGATGCTGAGGCTGGTTTCTTTCGCGGCGGCGAGGATGCCGTGGGCGATGATGTCGCAGTCCATGATGCCGCCGAAAATGTTCACAAGGATGCCCTCCACGCGCGGATCGCTGAGGATGATTTTGAAGGCCGCAGTGACCTGCTCTTTCGTCGCGCCGCCGCCCACGTCGAGGAAGTTCGCGGGCTTCCCGCCGGCGTATTGGATGATGTCCATCGTGGCCATCGCGAGGCCCGCGCCGTTGACGAGGCAGGCGATGTTTCCGTCGAGGCCGATGTAGTTCAGGCTGAACTCTGACGCGGCGACTTCGCGCGGGTCTTCCTCGCTCTTGTCGCGCATGGCCACGATCTCGGGTTGCCGGTAGAGCGCGTTGTCGTCGAAGTTAAATTTGGCATCGAGCGCCAGCAATTCGCCGGTCTCGGTGACCACGAGCGGGTTCACCTCGATCTGCGAGCAATCGCGCGCGACGAAGAGCTTGAACATGGCCGTGAAAAGCTTCGCCGCCGCACCGATCTGCGCGCCGGAAAGGCCGAGCGCCTTCGCCAGCTTGCGCGTCTGGTAGGGCTGGAGTCCGAGCACGGGATGGATCGGTTCGTGGAAGATTTTCTCCGGCGTGTGCTCGGCCACGTGCTCGATGTCCATGCCGCCCTCGGTGCTGGCGATGACCACCGGCGCGCCGCTGGCGCGGTCGAGCAGGATGGCGAAATACAGCTCGCGCGCGATCGTCGCCGGCGCCGCGATGAGCACCTTGCTCACGACCTTTCCCTCCGGCCCGGTCTGGTGCGTGACCAGCGTCTGCCCGAGCATTTTCCCCGCAAACTCCCGCACCTGATCCACCGAAGTCGCCATGTGGACACCGCCCTTAAAGCCGCTCGTGAACGTCCCTTTTCCCCGCCCACCCGCATGGATCTGCGCCTTCACCATGAACTCCTTCGTCCCCAGTTTCATCGCCACCTCCGCGGCTTCCTCGGCACTGTTGGCGACGCTGCCTTTGGTCGTGGCGACGCCGAATTTTTCAAAAAGTTCGCGGGCTTGGTATTCGTGGATATTCATCGAGCGGCAGAACCTAGGGGAGCCCGCGCCGGGGTGGCAAGGCATGAGCGCTGGATAAGCGGCGACTCCATTTGCGTTCGGCTAGTTCTCTTTCGCGAGTCGTCCGCCGCGGCTCACGCGCCAGTGGTGACCGGCCCACCAGACGCGGCGGTCGCACCAGGCCGCGCACCAGCAGGCGAGTTCGACGGCACCGGCGGCGAGCATCACGGGGAAAAGCCACGGGATGGGGAAGCGTGCGCTTTTTCCCAATGACCGGAGGAAGAGCCAGCGGGCGAGTTGGATCAGGAGGACGAAGCTCAAGGCGGGGAGCGTGTTTCCATCGCCGGCAAAGACGAGCAGAGCCGCGCTGGCCACGAGACCGTTCGTGAAAACCATCCCGGCGAAACCGGCGGGATTGCACACCCGATAGGTCACGGCGACGCGGCGCTGGTGCCGCCAGTAGTCGCGCCACGTCAGCGGGTCCGCGTCGAGCGTGGCGACCTGCGCGCTGAGGCGGATGGTGCGGCCCGTTCCGGCCAAAGCCGCGCCGAGCCGGTGGTCTTCGGCGAGAAAATCGCCGAACGCCGTCCAACCGCCGACCGCTGCCACATCCGCGCGGCGCAGGGCGGTGCAGGCTCCGAGCGTGAAATCGACGCGGCCAAAGCGCCGGACCATCGCCAGTCCCGGCCACAGCCCGCCGAGCGCCGCGGCGGCGTCGAGGCGTTGCGGCCAGGTGGCGAGATTCACAAACCGGTAACCTGCCGTGAGTACGTCCGCGCCGCTGGCCAGCCACTCGCGGCGGAAGGCCTCGTGCCACGCGGCGTCGAGCAGCGACTCGCTGTCGCTCAAGAGCCAATGACCGTGCCGGGCGTGGGGCGTCATTTGGACGAGCTTGGAAATCTTCGGATTCAGCGCCGCGCCGGAGCGGCAGGCGACGACGACGATTTCGCGTTTGGGAAAAGAATCGCGCAGCGCAACGCACATGCCCATCTCGACCGAGCCGTCATCCGCGCCGAGGATGAGTTGATCGCCGGGGTGCATCGCGGCAATGAGCGCGTCGAGTTTGGCGCGCAGCGCGGGCACACCCGCTTTCAGCGGACGCAGCAGCGTCACCGGGGGAAGATCTCCCGGAGAAAATTCCGGCGGCGCGGTTTCCGTCAGCCATGCCTGCACCTGCCGCGCGGCAAGCCACGCGTAGAAAGCGCTGCCTCCAGCTGCCGCCCCGGCAATGACAGCGGGCCAGTTCATGCCTTGCGCGTGGTGGGGGACATGGGCCTAATCGTCATCGCTGCGCGGCCCAGCCGGCCCGCGCGCCCCGTGAATTGAAACACCTCATCGTCACCGCCGACGACTTCGGGCGCAGCCCGGAGATCAATGCTGCCATCGAACGCGCCCACCGCGCGGGCTTCGTCACGCAGGCGAGCCTGATGGTCCATGAGCCCGCCGCCGCGGAGGCCGCGGAGATCGCGCGGCGCAATCCCGCGCTCGCCGTCGGCCTGCATCTCACGCTCTGCGCGGGCCGCGCGGCGGAGGTTTCCGCGCTCACGGACGAAAGCGGAAACTTCCCCGCGTCGCCCGCGCGCGCCGGGCTGCGCTACGCCTTTTCGCCCGCGCTCGCGGAGCCGCTCCGGCGTGAGATCGCGGCGCAGTTCGCGCGTTTCCGCGCGCTCGGTTTTGCGCCGAGTTATTGGGACGGTCACACGCACCTGCACCTCCATCCCTCGATCCTCCGCCGCACGCTCCCTATCGCGCTCGATCACGGCTTTCGCACCGTGCGCCTCGTCCGCGAGCCCGGCCCATGCGCCCCGGTGCCGTGGATTTTCCAAGCGCTCAGCCGCGCCGCGCTCCCGCTTTTGGGAAAAAGCGGCGTGCAGTTTGCCGACCGCGTTTTCGGCCTGCGCGAAACCGGACGGATGACCACCATGGCCATCGCCCGCCTCCTCGCGCAACTCCCCGACGGCACGAGCGAACTCTACTTCCACCCCGGAGCCGAGCCCGCCGAGCCCGCCGAGCCCGACTACGCCGCGCTGACTCCCCTGCTCGCGCGCCACGGGATCACCCTCACGCACTGGCCACGGCCAGCCGCGCGCTGATCTCGCGCTGGCCCGCGCACAGCACCTCGACTTCATTCCCGCCCGCCGCGTCGAGCCGCGCGCGCACCGTGCCCACGGCGAGTTCCGGGCTGTTGCAATCGCGGCTCAAATGCCCGAGCACCGCCCGCCGCAGCTGCCCGCCGAGCAAGTCCGCGAGCACGCCCGCCGCCGCCGCGTTCGAGAGATGCCCGTGGCGCGACATGATGCGCTGCTTCACGGACCACGGCCGCTTGGTGTCGTTTTGCAGCAGCTTCTCGTCGTGATTCGTCTCGATGAGCACCGTCTGCGCGGCGCGCATGCGCTCGTGGACGAGCTTCGTCGCCTGCCCGAGATCCGTCAGCACGCCGAGCGCCTCCGCGCCGTGGTGCAGCACGAAACCCACCGGCTCCACCGCATCGTGCGGCACAGGGAACGTCTCGACGGTGATGTCCTTGATCGTGAACGCGCTGCCGGTCACGAACAGCCGCCAGTCCTTGCGCAGCTCGGGGCGGTCGCGTTGCAGCACCTCGGCGGTCAGGCGGTTGCAAAAGATCGGCGTGGAAAACTTTTTGCACCACACATCGAGCGCGCCCGCGTGATCGCCGTGCTCGTGCGTGAGCAGGATGCCGTCGATCTCCAGCGGGTTCACGCCGCAGAGCGCCAGCCGCGCCCCGATCTGCCGCGCGCTCAGCCCGCCATCGATGAGCAGCCGCGTCTGCGCCGTCTCCACCAGCGCGCAGTTTCCCGCACTGCCGCTGCCGAGGATGGTGACG
>Ga0114966_10002240_pt1 | contig 17329 bp, 18 predicted proteins | sample M_130207_XF_Meta_FD_87029 | JGI IMG/M metagenome (GOLD analysis project Ga0114966, IMG submission 87029) | Freshwater microbial communities from Lake Montjoie, Canada to study carbon cycling - M_130207_XF_MetaG | ecosystem: Environmental > Aquatic > Freshwater > Lake | place: Lake Montjoie...
ACCATTGCCTGCACGGGGAAGGGGGCGGTAAAGCCCTTGCCGTCAAGCACTTCACAAACGGGTTCGCTCACGCCCAGATCGGCGAACGATTCGTCAGACATTCGGTTGTTCTCCTTGCGGCACTCGCCGCGGTGGATGAGGAACCATCCACCGGGAACAACGTCGTCCAGACGGGGTGCTTCCTCGCTGCGCCATGCCGAGTGCACGCCGCTGGGCGCCACGGTATCAGGGTTTCCGGAAACCACCCGTATGCCGGGGAAGCGCTGGTACCCTCATCGGCCGTGGCCGAGCCAAACTCCATCCTCGACGGTGTGCGCGATCGCTATGCGGCGTCCACCGACTTCACCGTGGGCCTTGAGGAGGAGTACCAGCTCCTCGACCCGTCCACCTACGCGCTCGTGCAGCGCTTTGAGGAATTGATCGAGGCGGCGCCGCCCGAGCTCGCACCACACCTGGCAGGCGAACTCATCGCCAGCGAGATCGAGTACCGCACGAGCCCGCATGGCCGCTTCGCCGACGCCGCACTCGACCTCATTCAGGGACGGCTGGCCGTGGCGCAGTTGCTTGAAGATCACGGAATGGCCATCGGGCTCACCGGGTGCCATCCGTTCAGCACGTGGCAGGAGCAGCGCATCATCGACACCCCGCATTACCGCAGGGTGGAGGGTGAACTCGGCTACATCGCGTGGATCAACAACACGTGGTCGCAGCACATCCACGTGGGCATCAACGACGCCGATCGCGCCATCGCCATCTGCACTGCCATGCGCAGTGTGCTGCCCGAGTTGCTCGCCCTGTCGGCCAACAGCGCCGTGTACACCGGGCGGCTCACGCGGCTTCACTCCACGCGCACGTCGCTCTTCACCCGCTCGTTCCCGCGCTGCGGGGTTCCCGACCCCCTCGCCAACTGGGCTGAGTACGAGGACTTCGTCAATCTGCTGGCGCGCACCGGATCCATCGTGGAAAGCACGCAGATCTGGTGGAGCATCCGCCCGCACCACAACTTCGGCACCATCGAGGTGCGCATCGCCGACGGCCAGACCGAGATGATGGAGGCGCTGGCCATCACCGCGCTGTCGCTGGCGCTCATCGCGCGGTTCGCCGACGATTACGACGCTGGCGTGGCGCTGCCCGCCGACGCCGGCCGCTTTATCGAGGAGAACCTATGGCGTGCGCAGCGCCACGGCCTTGATGGCGACATGATCAACCTTCGCACCGGTGATGTGCGATCCACTCAGGACGCCATCCGCGCGCTGCTTGACTGGACCGCGCCGGTACACGCACGCCTTGGGCTTGAGCCCTTCTTGGCGCGCATCCCCGTCATGCTTGAGGAGGGCAACGGCGCGCAGCGCCAGCGCCGAGCCTTTGAGCAGGGCGAGGGTCCTGCAGTAACCCATGCCCGAGCAGCCGAGCGCACGCGCCGGTCTGCGGAGGAGGCACTCGAAATCGTTGGGACGGTGAAGAGCACATGAGCGACGCCCAGGAAGCACCGCAAGAACCTCAGGACACCCCTGAAGGCGAGCAGCGCGAACTCACGCGCGAAGAGATGGCGGCAGCCGAGATGCTGCGCCGGCTCATGACCACCCCGGTGCAGGACGTGGTGATGCAGACCATGGCCACGTTCACCGATATGGCGGCCATCCGCATGGGCCTCGGCCCGCGGGCGGAGGAAGACTTCGACCTGCCGCAGGCCGGGCTCGCCATCGAGTCGCTTCGTGCGCTGCTGGCTGTCACCAATGCGGTGATGGGCCCCGAGGCCGCCAAGCCATTCGCCGAGCCGCTCTCACAGTTGCAGATGGCGTTTTCCGAGCTCGTCGAGGTCACGAAGGCGGCGCGCGAGGGTGACGGTGGCGAAGGGGGAGAGGGCGCACCGCCCAGGCCTGCCACACCTGGTGCCGCCGATGCGGCAGACGCCCTGTGGACCCCGGGTGCGCCCGAGGCCGGCGGCGGCGGCGGCCTCTGGACGCCGGGGAGCTAGCGGTGGCGGAGCAGCGCGCGGAGATCGGGGTGTTCGGGGGGTCGGGCTTCTACTCGTTTCTCGAGCACACCGACGAGGTGGTTGTTGAGACGCCGTACGGCGACCCCAGCGCCCCGATCGTGATCGGCGAGGTGGCAGGTCGCAGCGTGGCGTTCCTGCCGCGCCATGGCCGCAGCCATGATCGCCCGCCGCACGCCATCAACTACCGCGCCAACGTATGGGCCATGAAAGAACTGGGTGTCACGCACATCCTCGGGCCCTGCGCGTCGGGCAGCCTGCAGCCCGAAGTGGGCGTGGGGTCGTTCGTGGTGTGCGATCAGTTCGTCGACCGCACCAACGCCCGCAAGGACACCTTCTACGACGGCCCCATGAGCACGCACGTGAGCAGCGCCGACCCATATTGCCCGGTGCTGCGTGGGCTGCTGGTTGACGGCTGCCGCGAACTCGGCATCGACGTGCACGATGGGGGCACGGTTGTCGTCATTCAGGGGCCCAGGTTCTCCACTCGTGCCGAGAGCAAGTGGTACTCGAGCATGGGGTGGGACGTCATCAACATGACGGCGTATCCCGAGGGGCATCTGGCTCGCGAATTGGAGATCTGTTACGCCAACGTGAGCCTCATCACCGACTACGACGTGGGCCTGGAAGACATGCCCGGAATCGAGCCGGTGTCGGTGAAGGAGGTGGTGGAGACCTTCAACAGCAACAACGCGCGCCTTCGCGATCTGCTGTTCGCCGTCATCCCGCGTATCCCCGCGCATCAGGACCAGCTGTGCGCCACGGCGCTCGAGCACGCGGTCATCGGCCACTAGCCGAAGCACGAGAACCGCTGCACCGCGGGCGTTTCCGCCGAGCGCTCTGATATACAACCGCGTCGCCTCGGGAGGGCCTAGGCCCTCCTCAAGCGGTGCGCGGTCTTTTGTCGGCCGCGTTCGTATCCCCAGACCTGGAGGGCGTTCTTGGCCGGCTGGCTGTCTGACAACACAGCGTGGGTCGCACTCGTATGCGGGCTCATTGCCATCGCATACGGCCTTGGTCTCGCCGCATACATTCTTCGTCAGCCTGCGGGCAACGAGCGTATGCGTGAGATCGCCGCTGCGATTCAGGAGGGCGCGAAGGCGTACCTCAACCGTCAGTACGCGATCATCGGCGTCGTCGCCGTGGTCCTTTTCATCATCATTGGTTTCCTCGGCTCGGCAGTCGATTCGTCGCTGCTCGGCTGGAAGGCAGCCATTGGATTCCTTATCGGTGCCGTGGCATCTGCTGCGGCCGGCTTCATTGGCATGAATGTGTCTGTGCGCACCAACGTGCGCACCGCAGAGGCCGCCAGAAAGGGCCTCGGCCCGGCACTTGGTGTGTCGTTCAAGGGTGGGTCGGTCACCGGCCTGCTGGTGGTGGGTCTCGGGCTTCTGTCCGTGTCGGCCTACTTCCTCATCCTTGGTGGTGACAAGGACGCCGTGGCCCCGCTCGTGGGTCTCGCGTTCGGTGGTTCGCTCATCAGCGTGTTCGCACGTCTTGGTGGCGGCATCTTCACCAAGGGCGCCGACGTCGGTGCCGACCTGGTGGGCAAGGTTGAGGCGGGCATCCCCGAGGATGACCCCCGCAACCCCGCCGTGATCGCCGACAACGTCGGTGACAACGTGGGTGACTGCGCCGGTATGGCTGCGGACCTCTTTGAGACGTACGCCGTCACCACCGTCGCTGTCATGTTCCTCGGGTCGCTCTTCTTCGTGAGCGGCGTGATGAACGCCATTCTGTTCCCGCTTCTGCTGGGCGCAGCGTCGATCATCACCTCGATCATCGGTACCTGGTTTGTGCGCCTTACCAAGAGCGGTTCGGTCACCATGGCCCTCTACACGGGTCTTGGCGTTGCGGCCGTTCTTTCTGCACTCATCTTCATTCCGCTTACCAAGTGGATGATGGATGGCGTTGTGCCGAGCGGTGCCAACGGAGTCATCCCGGGCTCCTGGGCCAACTACTACTGGGCCGCGCTTATCGGCCTGGGCGTCACCATTCTTCTGGTGGCCATCACCGAGTACTACACCGGCACCATCTGGCCGCCGGTGCGCAGCATCGCCAAGGCATCTGAGACCGGTCACGCGACCAACATCATCGCGGGTCTGGCTGTCAGCCTGAAGGCCACGGCGCTCCCCGTCATCGTCATTGCGGGTGGCATCGTGTCGTCCTACGAGCTGGCCGGGTACTACGGCATCGGCGTCGCCGTCATGGCAATGCTCTCGCTCGCCGGAATCGTGGTCGCGCTCGACGCGTATGGCCCGATCACCGACAACGCGGGTGGTATCGCCGAGATGGCAGAGCTTCCGGAGTCGGTCCGTGCCGTCACCGACCCGCTTGACGCGGTCGGTAACACCACCAAGGCCGTCACCAAGGGCTACGCCATCGGTTCCGCAGGGCTTGCCGCGGTCATCCTCTTCGTCTCGTACGTCGAGGAGCTCAAGACCGCGCTTGGCAAGACCGGCGATGCCGCGCTCAACCTGAGCTTCGACCTCCAGGACCCGTTCGTGGTGGTCGGTCTGCTCATCGGTGGGCTCATGCCGTTCATCTTCGCCGCGTTCTCCATGGAGGCTGTCGGCAAGGCGGGCGCCCAGGTGGTCGAGGAAGTGCGTAGGCAGTTCCGCGAGAAGCCGGGGATCATGAAGGGTACGGAGAAGCCGGATTACGCCGGCTGCGTCAAGATCGTGACCGCCTCCGCCCAGAAGCAGATGCTCATTCCGGGTCTCATCCCGATCATCGTTCCCATCATCATCGCCTTCATCTTCGGCATTGAGAACGGGCGCGTGATGCTGGGTGGGCTCCTGCTTGGCACCATCGTCACAGGCATCTTCGTCGCCATCTCGATGACCTCGGGTGGTGGCGCCTGGGACAACGCCAAGAAGCTCATCGAGGACGGTGAGTTCGGTGGCAAGGGATCCAACGCCCATCTGGCTGCGGTGACCGGTGACACAGTTGGTGACCCGTACAAGGACACCGCTGGTCCCGCCATCAACCCGATGATCAAGATCGCCAACATCGTGGCGCTCCTGCTCGTCCCCTTCCTGGTCTAGGAACGACAGCGTGGGGGGGCCGGGCAACCGGGCCCCCCACACCGTCTTTCCCTGAATGGGAACCCGCTCGACAGCCGTGGCCGTGCTCTCCGGAGTGGTCATGGCGCTCGGGCTTGCGCAGATCATCCGCACCGTCGTCAGCGGCGGCAGCCCGATCGCGTATGTGGTGGGCCTGGCATTCATGATTGCCGGCGGTGGCAGGCTCTACCTCTGGTATCGCGACTAGCCTGCAGTCGGTCGTCCGAGAGGAACATGCGTGTTCGTGGTGGTCGTGGGTTGCAGAAGGGTTGGGGCGTCAATCGCCCAGAGCCTCATTGAGGACGGTCACGACGTGAACGTGATCGACCAGAACCTCGAGGCACTCGGCCGGCTGGGGCATGACTTCCCCGGCAATCTCATTCAGGGACCTGCGCTTGAGACCACCGTGCTCGAGCGCGCCGAGATCGAGCGTGCCGACGCCTTCGTGGCCGCCACAAACGGCGACAACACGAACATCGTCATCGCCCAGGTCGCGCGCGACCGCTACCAGATCCCCTGCGTCATCGCGCGCGTGCTCGACCCGTCGCGGGCCAAGTTCTATTCGCAGCAGGGCCTCACGTGCATCTGTCCCACGCGCACGGCCATCGACATGATGGAAGGGGCGCTTCGCGCCTTTGCGGCCGAGATGGCGGAGGACGCCTGATGTACGCAGTCATCGTCGGTGGGGGAAAGGCCGGGGCCAACGTGGCGCGCGCACTGCTGCGCCTCGGGCACGAAGTCACCATCGTGGAAGCGCGCACGTCGCGTCTGGCCACCCTTGAGGCCGAGTTCGAGCACATGGCACGGTATGGCGACGGCACTGAGTTGTTCGTGCTCGAGGCCGCCGGAATGGCGAGGGCCGATGTGTGTATCGCCGTCACCGGTGACGACGAGGACAACATCATCATCGGCCAGGTATCGAAAGAGCACTTCGGGGTGCAGAACATCGTGGCCCGTGTGAACGACCCCCGGAACCAGGAGCACTTCGACCTGCTGGGCATCGCCCCCACGGTGTGCGCCACCGAGAGCATCCTCGCCCTCATCGAGCACGAGGTGCCGCAGCACTCGCTGGTGCATCTGTTCTCGCTGCGCCGCGAGAACCTCGACATCCTCGAGATCGGTGTGGTCGAGGGCAGCCGGGCAGATGGTGCGCGCCTGGGCGATCTGGCGATTCCCAAGGGGAGCCTGGTCATCAGCGTGCTGCGCAATCGCGTGGGGCGCGTGGCCGACCCCGACCGCGTGCTGGCGGCGGGCGACCAGATTGTGGCCATCTCCGAACCGGGGCATGAATCGGACCTGATGGAGATCTTCGCCGGCGACTGATGCCGCTCACCCCGGGCCCCGCCCGGCATCCGACGAGGGCTGTACCCTCCGCCAGACCGCGTTTTCATGGGCCCGCGGGCCCGGCCAGGAGGCCACGATGTCAGCAGAGGACCGACTCCCGCGCGTGAAGCACGCCGACCGTCCGCGCGAGGGCGAGAAGATCCTCTGGAAGACCGGGGCCGACCTCAACAACGGCTGGCTTGGGCGTCACGGCAACCTGTACCTCACCGACGAGCGCATCGTGTTCGTGCCCACGCCCCTCGACCACCTGCTGCGCGCCAAGCGTCGCGAGATCCCCCGCGATTCGCTCGACATCGTGGAGCGCTGGCCTCTGTCGGCGGGGCACGTGCCACCCGGGGCCAAGCGGCCGAGGCTGTATCTGTACTCCGGCGGAGTGAAGTATCAGTTCATCGTCGGCGACCTTGACGGCTGGATCGACATCCTCGAGGTGGTCTACACAAAGGCGCATGCGAAGGATCCATCGGTGCGCGTGCCGGAGTTCCGTCGCGAGGGCATCAACAACCCGCTGATGGACGTCGTCTAACGACGCGAGCGCCACTGCGCGCTAAACTCCCGAATACCAATGGCATTCGGGGGTATTTGATTGATCAGCGTGAGTGACCGCAGCAGGGTGGCCGTTCTGGCCTTGGCGGAGCTCGCTGCGCGCGGCGGGTCGGCCCCGGTTCCGGTGCTTGAGGTCGCGGAGTGCCGCGGCATTCCGGCGCATCAGGTGGAGCAGGTGTTCTCAGCGCTCAGGCGTGCCGGCATCCTCCAGAGCCAGCGCGGCGTCAAGGGCGGCTACACGCTCCGCCGCGATCCGGCAGATGTGAGCGTGCTCGACGTGGTGGAGGCTGTTGACGGCCCCGTTGGGGGAAGCCCCGACACCGCTGGATGCGCCGTGGGCGAGGTGTGGGCCGATGGCGCATCGCGCCTGGCGAGTGCATTTCGCGACGTGAGCGTGGCCGACGTGGCCGAGCGTGAGGCCCGCAAGGCCGACGCGCCGATGTTCCACATCTAGGGCACGATGTCCCGGCGTCCCATCATCGGTATCGCGTGCGCCGTGCGGCGCACACAGTGGGGTCCGTGGGATGGGCCCGCGGCAGTCGTGGGCGCCGATTACATCCACCAGGTGCAACAGGCCGGCGGCATTGCGGTTGTCATCCCTCCGGACGCCGGCAACGTGGACGCGCTGCTTGATGCGATCGACGGCCTCATGCTCACCGGGGGCAGCGACCTCGACGCCGCGTCATACGGTGCCGACCCGCATGCCGAGGCGGAGACGCCCGATACCGTGCGCGACGCGTTCGAGGCTGCCCTGGTGCGCCGGGCAATCGAGCGCGACATCCCGTTTCTCGGCATCTGCCGTGGCATCCAGGTGCTGAACGTGGCCTATGGCGGGACGCTCACGCAGCACCTGCCCGAATCGCACGGAACCCACGACCACCGGCGCAGTGTCGGCACCTTTGCGGGCAACGACCATCTGGTGGTGCTCGAGGAGGGGTCGCTTGCCGCTCGGGCAGCGGGGGAGACCACCCACCAGGTTCCCTCGCACCACCATCAGGCCGTTGCCGCTGTGGGGGAGGGCCTTGTGGTGAGCGCACGGTCGGTGGATGACGGCGTGCCCGAGGCCCTCGAGGTTCCGGGCCGAACCTTCGCGCTGGGGGTGCAGTGGCACCCCGAGGCCGACCCGCACAGCGGCATCATCGCTGCGCTGGTGGCCGCCGCCCGCGAGGGCTGACAGCCGTCGGGCCATCAGACCGGGCCCGACTCCATTTCCACCCCGAGGCCCTGCAGGGTCTGCACACCACCGTTGTCGACGTGGATGATGGGTCCGCGACCGTCGCGCGCAAGGGCGCTGGCGGCAAGCCCGGCGCGCTTGCCGGCAGCGCAGATGACCGCCAGCGTGGTGCCAGTGGGAATGTCGCCGGGGCCGTCGCGAAATGCCCAGTACGGCCGGTTGACCGATCCGGGGATGCGGAAGTCCTCAAACTCGGACTGGTCGCGCACGTCAACCACGAGTACCCCGGGCTCCGCGGCCAGGCGGTGCTGAAGATCAACGGCACGCACGCGTTCGATGTTTCCCGTGGGCAGACCCTCGTCCAGGTACGCAGAGAAGCCGCCGGCCAGTACGCCGATGACCTCGCGGCGGCCCACCGCAGCGAGCCGCTCGGCCATGTCGCGGGCCTGCTCTTCGTCTGAGCCCACCAGCAGGAGCTGGTCATCGCGTCCGGCAACGAGCGCGGCACGCGTGGCGAAGCCGCTGCCCGCGGTGGGCACTGAGAGCGACCGCGGTACATGCGCCGCAGCGAACGCCGCCGAACTGCGGCCGTCGATCACCAGGCCGCCGGCCTCGGCACGGCGCAGAAACTCCGGCCCATCGAGTGCGGGGGCAGGGGCGGTAGGTGTGATGAGCGGGCCGCTGTTCATGCCGACCACGCGATCGAGGTCGGGGGGCTTCACCGCAAGCCGCGCGATGATGGTGCGCGTGAACTCGTCGGCGTCGAGGGACCGCAGCAACGGGGAGTGCGTGCGCTCGTAGCCGATGGTGCTGGATGTCTTCGCGCTGATATCGCCGCTGCCGCACAGCGAGCCCCCGATGTGACCGGGGTACACCTCCACCCAGTCGGGCAGTGACATCAGGCGGCCGATGCTGGAGAACTGGTCGCGTGCGCCCTCCTCAATATCCACCGCGAGATCGGGTCGGCCCACATCGCCGACGAACAGCGAGTCGCCGGTGAGCACCGCCCAGGGCTCGTCGCCCCGGGTGGCGTCGATCAGCAGCAGCCCCGTGTGTTCGGGCCGGTGCCCGGGCAGGTGCATCGCCTGCAGCCGCACCGTCCCGAGGTCAACGACCGCGCCATCGTCAAGAGGCTCGAACGGGAAGTCGGCGTCGGCGATGGGGCTCACGTGCATCACGGCGCCCGTGGCCTCGTGCAGTCGCCCGCGACCCGACACGTGGTCGGCATGCGTGTGCGTCTCGAAGATGTGCCCAATGCGCATGCCGCGTGAACCTGCGGCCTCGAGGTAGGGGGCGATGTTCCACTGCGGGTCGATGATGGCCATGACCCCGCTGATGGGATCACCCACCACGTATGAGGCACAGCCAAGATCCTCATTGATGACCTGCCTGAAAAGCATGGCGCCTCCGGGTGCCGAATCCCCACGATCTCGTTGGGATTGTGGCGTACATGCCCGGACGGCCTGAAGCGACGAACACCGGCATTCCCGTTCCATTTGTTGGGATACGCGCTGGTACCCTCTTGGCATGCCGATCATCGACTCCATGACCGACCTCGTGGGCGGTACGCCGTTGGTGCGTCTGAACCGCCTTGCCGAGGGAACGGGCGCCACCATTCTGGGCAAGCTCGAGTCCGCGAACCCTGCGGGCAGTGTGAAAGATCGCATTGGCCTGGCAATGGTGGAGGCTGCCGAACGCGACGGCACCCTCACGCCTGGCGAGAGCGTCATCGTCGAGCCCACCTCCGGCAACACCGGCATCGCGCTTGCCTTCGTGTGTGCCGCCCGGGGCTACAAGTGCATCCTCACCATGCCCGAGAGCATGAGCATGGAACGCCGTGCCCTGCTCAAGGCCTATGGGGCCGAGCTGGTGCTCACGCCCGCGACCGAGGGCATGCGCGGTGCCATCGCCCGCGCTCAGGAGATTGCGGCAGACACTCCCGGCGCCTTCGTCCCCCAGCAATTCGAGAACCCGGCCAACCCCGACGTGCACGAGCGCACCACGGCCGAGGAGATCTGGGCCGACACCGATGGTGGCGTGGACATCTTCGTTGCCGGCGTCGGAACGGGCGGCAGCATCACCGGCGTTGGGCACGTGCTGAAGCAGCGCAAGCCCGGCGTGCAGATCGTTGCCGTGGAGCCCGTGGACTCGCCGGTGCTCTCAGGGGGCGACCCGGCCCCGCACCGCATTCAGGGTATCGGCGCGGGCTTCGTGCCCGGCGTGCTCGACACCGCGGTGTACGACGAGGTCATTCAGGTGAGCGCCGAGGACGCCTTCGAGACGTCGCGTCGACTGGCGAGTGAGGAGGGCGTGCTCACGGGCATCTCTGCCGGGGCCAACGCCTGGGCGGCACGCGAACTGGCCAGCCGCCCCGAGAACGCCGGCAAGGTGATCGTCACCATCATTTGCGACACCGGCGAGCGGTACCTCAGCACGGCGCTGTTCACCGAGGCCTAGCGCCCCCGGAGGCCGTCAGGCCTTCTTGATCAGCAGTTCCCGCTGGCCCCGGTCGCGGAACCCGAGCCCGCGCAAGAACCCACGCGCCTCGTCGGTGGCCTCCGGCTCGGCGATGAGGTGCGTGCCACCTGCCGTGCGCACGGCGCGGGCTGCCGATGCGATGAGCATGCGGCCCACGCCCTTCCGGCGCTCGTCGGGCACCACGCCCATCCACCAGACGATGCCCTCGGGTACCTGGGTGAAGCAGAAGCCGATGATGCGGTCGCCCCGGAGCGCCACGGTGAAGTCGCCGTAGCCCGCACCCTGGGCGTATCCGGTTGGGCGTCCCATCGCCTTGAAGGTAGCGAGCCCGTCGAGGGCTTCCCACTCGGCATCCTCGTAGCGCTGCGCCATCTCATTGGTGTACGTGAGCAGGCGTACACCCTCTGATCCCTCGCTCTCGCGCAGGCCGTCAATCGCCCGGCTTGCCATGACGGTGGTGGCGTACTGCGTAAAACCTGCGTCTCCGAGCAGGGCACCAAGGGGATCACCGGGCTCAAGCGCCACGTCCCATGGCATCTCAACGGGGAGGGCGTCGAGGAGCGCGGCGACCTGCGCGGCATCGCTCGCGCGCACGTTCTCGAGCCGCGCGGCGCGGGCTGTGGGGGATGGCCCCACCTGGCAGGACGCCCCGCCTGCTTCGACGCTAGAGAAGGTAGGGCTCCAGGTCGTCCACCCGAACGCCGGTTTCCTCAAGCCACTCGCGTGCTTCGGACACGGCGTCCTGGGTACCGCTGATCTCGAGAATCACCCAGCCGGTGCGCTCGCGCACATCAGCCCGACGGATGTTGCACACCACGTCGTGCTCGGTGGAGAGCCGGTGCACGACGGGCTCGCGGACGAGGGTCTCTGGAAATGTGAGTCGGACGCGGATGCTTGCCATAGGAAACCTGCCGGAGCAGGGGCGGGAATATACTCGGGCTATGGCCAGTCCGTTGACACGCCTCACCTCTGCGCTCCGGCGCGACCTCGACGCCGCGCGCGAGCGCGATCCCGCCGCCCGGTCCGACGCCGAGATGATTCTCACGTACCCGGGCCTGCACGCCGTCTGGATGCATCGGGCGGCCCACGGGCTGCACACCCGCAACTGGCACCTCCCTGCGCGCATGGTCAGCCAGGCGTCACGGTTCATCACGGGCATCGAGATTCACCCGGGCGCCACCATCGGGCCCGGCTTCTTCATCGATCACGGCATGGGTGTTGTCATCGGTGAGACCACCGAGATCGGTGAGGACGTCACGATCTACCAGGGCGTCACGCTCGGTGGCACGGGGAAGCATGGGGGCAAGCGGCACCCCACGGTGCGCGATGGCGTCACGGTGGGCGCAGGCGCATCGGTGCTCGGCCCGCTCGAGGTTGGAGAAGGCGCCAAGATCGGCGCCGGGTCAATCGTGGTGAAGGACGTGCCCGCGAACTCCACCGTGGTGGGCAACCCCGGCAAGCCCGTGGTCATCGACGGTGAGCGCGTTGACCCCGAGAAGCTTCACCACCCCGACCTCGACCACACGCGCCTGCCCGACCCGGTGGCCGAGGCGCTCGACTGCCTCATCCAGCGCGTTGAGGAACTCGAGGCCGAGATCGCCGCCCTGCGTGCGGGCGAGGAGCCGCCAGCCATGAGCGATGAGGTCGACTGCCGCGACCGCGTGCGCGAGCGCATTCAGGAGGCCCGCGCGGCCTCGTCGGACGCCGCGTAGACCGCATTCCGACGCCTGCTCCGGCGTCCGCCCGCGGCGCTACATTCGCCGGGTGAGTACGGACCTCGTCGCAAGCCTCAATCCTCCGCAGCGCGATGCCGTGCTTCACGGCGACGGGCCGATGCTGGTGCTCGCCGGTGCGGGGTCGGGCAAGACCCGGGTCATCACCCATCGCATTGCGCATCTCGTGCGCGAGCGCGGGGTTCCGGTGAGCCAGATCCTGGCCATCACGTTCACCAACAAGGCCGCGGGCGAGATGCGCGAGCGCATCCTCGAACTCGTGGGCGCCGAGGCACGGGGGTTGTGGGCAGCCACCTTCCACTCGGCCTGTGCGCGAATACTGCGCATCGAGCACGAGGCAGCCGGGTACGAGCGCTCGTTCACCATCTACGACGACGCTGACCAGCAGCGCCTCATGCGTCAGGTCATCGCCGACGAAGGGCTCGACCCCAAGCGCACCACGCCACGTGGCGTGCTGGGCGTCATCTCGGCGGCCAAGAATGAGTTGAAGGGTCCGGGTGATCTGCAGGACGAGGCCGGGGGGGATTACGGGCTCGAGGTGACCGCTCGTCTGTACCGCCGCTATCAGGATCGCCTCATGGCCAATCAGGCCATGGACTTCGACGACCTGCTCATGGTCACCGTGCAGATGCTGCAGCGCAACGCCGTGGTGCGCGAGCGCTGGCAGCGCAGGTTCCGTTACGTGCTGGTGGACGAGTACCAGGACACCAACCACGCGCAGTACTGGCTGGTGCGCATTCTCGCCGAGCCCGAGCGCAACGTGATGGTGGTGGGCGACGACGACCAGGGCATCTACGCGTGGCGTGGCGCCGACATCCGCAACATCCTCGAGTTCAAGGCCGACTATCCCGACGCGGTCACGATCCCGCTCGAGCAGAACTACCGGTCGAGCAAGACCATCCTCGCCGCGGCCAACGCCGTGGTATCGCGCAATACGGGCCGCCACCCCAAGAAACTCTGGACCGATCGCGATGAGGGCGAGGACGTGGTCATCGCGTCGTGCCAGGACGAGTACGACGAGGCACGCATGGTGCTGCGCGAGATCGACCGCGCGGTTGCTGAAGGACATGCCCTCGACGAAATCGCGGTCTTCTACCGCACCCACGCGCAGAGCCGCGTGATTGAAGACCAGCTGGTGCGGCAGGGCGTGAACTATCAGGTGCTTGGCGGCCCCCGCTTCTACGACCGCGCCGAGGTGAAAGACCTCATGTCGTACCTGCGGGTGGTGGCCAACCCCGCCGACCGCGAGGCCTTCACCCGCGCGGCAGGGAGCCCCAAGCGCGGTCTCGGCCCGGCGGCGCTTGCCAAGTTGGCCGATGCTGCAGACTCGCGTGGCCTCACCATGGACGCCATCGCGCGCGAACCCGATCTGGTGCCCGGGCTCAATGCATCGCAGCGCGAGGCGCTTGGCGCCATGGGCGCCCTCATCGAGCGCCTGCGGCAGATGGACGCCACGGGTTCGCCGCCCAGCAGGGTGATGGAGGCCGCAATCGAGGAGTCGGGCATGCGCGAGGCCCTTCTTGCCGATGGGCCGCTTGAGACCGGTGTGGGCAGGCTTGAGAACCTGCAGGAACTGGTGGGCGTGGCCGTTGAGTATGCGGCGCGGTCTGAGGAGCCATCGCTCGGCGGCTTTCTTGAGGAAGTTGCGCTGGTGTCGGCGGTGGACGAAGCCGACGACGACGGCCGTCGCGTCACGCTGATGACCGTGCACAACGCCAAGGGGCTCGAGTACGACGTGGTCATGGTGACGGGCCTCGAAGAGGGGCTCTTCCCGCACATGCGCTCCATTGACGACCCCGATGGCCTCGAGGAGGAGCGGCGCCTGTGTTACGTGGCGCTCACCCGTGCCCGTCAGCGCCTGATTCTCTCGCATGCCGATGCCCGCACCCTGCGTGGCAATCGCATGTACTCAATTCCCTCGCGCTTTATCGACGAGATCCCGGCCGATGCCACGGGCCGACCCGACCCCTTCGTCACCTCCCCGGGCAGCAGCAGCAGTTCGGGCGGGGAGCAGTTCGTGGTGCCGTCGTTCGACGTGGGTGATGAAGTGGTGCATGAATCATTTGGCGAGGGCGTGATCATCGGGGTGCAGCAGAAGGGGCGCCTCATTCAGGTGCGGTTTGACGACAAGGAGCGTTTGCTGATGGCAGACATGGCGCCCATGAGGAGGCTTGCCGGATGAGTGCGAAGGTCATTGACGGTCGCGATGGCTCGCGTCGCGTGCGCGAGCGCGTCGCCGAAGGCTGCGCGGCGTTCGAGAAGCGCCACGGGCGCAAGCCCGGCCTGGTGGGCATTCAGGTGGGCGACGACCCCGCCAGCGAGATCTACCAGCGCAACAAGGCCCAGCAGGCCGAAGAGGCCGGCATGGTGGTGGAGCGCATCAAGCTTCCCACCGGCACCACGCAGGCCGAGATGGATGCGCTGCTCGACAAGCTCGACGCCGATGACGCGGTAGACGGCATGCTCGTGCAGTTGCCGGTGCCCGCACCGCTGGCCGAGCCTGCAATCGCCGCCCACATCTCGCCGGCGAAAGACGTTGACGGGTTCTCGCCGGTGAACATCGGGCACCTCGTGCGCGGCGAGCCGTGCCTGCGCCCCTGCACACCCAGCGGCGTGATGTGGCTGCTCGATGACGCCGGGGTCAACCTCGAGGGCGCAAACGCTGTGGTCATCGGGCGCTCGGTCATCGTGGGCAAGCCGCAGGCGCTGATGCTGCTGGAGCGCAATGCCACCGTGACCATCGCGCACTCGCGCACTCGCGATCTGCCCGCCATCTGCCGCGAGGCCGACGTGCTGGTGGCCGCGGTGGGCGTGGCCGAAATGGTGCGCGGCGACTGGGTCAAGCCCGGCGCCACAGTCATCGATGTGGGTATGAATCGCCTGGACGATCGCCTGTGCGGAGACGTCGCATATGACGAGGTTGCACAGGTGGCCGGGGCCCTCACTCCCGTTCCCGGGGGCGTGGGACCCATGACAATCGCTTTCCTACTGGCCAACACCCTCCAATCCGCCGAGCGGCGGATGGGAGACGAACCGACAAAGGGAATCATCACGTGAAGATTGCGATCTTTGGCGGCACCGGCGACCTCGGTCGCGGTCTCGCCATCACCTTCGCTGCTGCCGGCCACGAGATCATCGTGGGTTCGCGCAGCCAGGAGCGTGCCGACCAGGCTGCAGAGGGCCTGCGCGAGGCATACCCCGAGGGCAACTTCGTGCCGATGGAGAACGCCGCCGCTGCGGCTGCCGGCGAGCTCGCCGTGCTCTCCATTCCGTTCGAGGGCATCGACCAGACGATCCCGCCGCTGGCCGAGCCGCTTGCCGGCAAGGTGCTCGTGACGGTGGTCAACGCGCTCAAGTGGGGCAAGAGCGGCGCAATGGCCGTGCTCGACCTGCCTGCGCAGTCGTGTGCCCACCAGATTCAGGACCTGGCCCCCGAGGCCAAGGTCGTGGTGGCCTACAACAACCTGCCGGCCGCCGCGCTGCAGGAGCGTCACCGCATTGAGGGCGACGTGCTCATCTGCGGCAAGAGCAAGGCCGCCCGCGAGACCGTGGTGGAGCTCACCAAGGACATCCCGGGTTGCCGCGGCCTCGACGCGGGCCCGCTGGCCAACGCCATCATCATCGAGGGGATGACCGCAGTGATCATCAACCTCAACAAGCGCTACGGCGGTGAGGCCTCCATCAACATCACCGGCCTCGAGGACGCACCCGCCCGCGGGTAGTCCGTTGTGATCCACATCGGGGGTGGCGCCGTACGGCGTCGCCCCCGGCGTGATCACGCGTAGCCGAGCTCCTCGAGCCGTTCCTCGCCCATTCCGAGGTGATGGCCGAGTTCGTGCAGCACCGTCACCCGCACCTGGTGCCGCAGCGCATCGGGGTTGGGGAAGTGGTCAACCATCGGATGCATGTAGATGGTGATGCGCGGCGGTGGGGCGAACGAGGGCGCACCTCCGTGCGTGGTGATGGGGAATCCTTCGTACAGGCCGTAGAGCGATCGGCCAACGGCGTGGTGATCAACCAGCAGCGCGGTGTCGCGAAGGGCGCCCGCGAAGGGCTCGGGGATGTCGGAGGCCGCCTCCAGCACGAGGGCCTCGAATGTGTCGAGATCGTCCACGCCGCGAGCCTAGACCCGGCCGTGTTCCCAGCCGAGGCTGTCGGGTGTGACGTCACCGCCATCCCGCAGGGCCACTACACCCGGTGCTCCATCCGCCATGTGGCCGATCACCGTGAGGCCCGGCGAGATGCCGGTGGATGGCGGCAGCGTGGCGAGCAGTTGGTAGTCCTCACCGCCGGTGGCCGCGAAGAGGCTTGGGTCCCGGCCCATGGCCGCTGCCACCTGAGTCACGCCGTCTGCCAGCGGAATGCAGTCGATGTCAATCTCGGCCCGCAGGCCCGACGCGCGCGCCAGGCGGTCGGCATCGATCAGCAGTCCGTCGGAGATGTCCATCATCGCCCCGGCGCCGGCCTCGGCCAGGTGCTGGCCGCGCGCAACGTGGGGAGTGGGGCGGAGGTGACAGGCCACGAGCGCGTCCGCCTCGGGCACGCCCGTGCCAAGCGCTGGATCCTCGAGAATCGCCCGACCGGCGGCCGATGCACCGAGGGCCCCGGTTACGACGATGCGGTGGCCCGCGCGCGCTCCCGACCTGAGAACCGGGCGCACGCCATGCGCGGTTCGACCGATGATGGCCACGGAGAGAGTGAGCACGGGTGACGCACTGATGTCGCCCCCGGCAACCGACATGCCGTGCGCTGCGGCCAGCACCTCCATGGCGTCGTACATCTGCTCCACCTCATCGGCGGTGAAGTCGTCCGGGAGGCCCAGACCCACAACGGCGGCCACAGGCTTTGCCCCCATGGCCGCGATGTCCGACAGGTTCACGGCGAGCGCCGTATGGCCGATGTCGCCGGGGGAGTGCGTTGCCCTGCGCACGTGTACGCCGTCCACCACCATGTCGAGGGCGAGCACGTTGCCGTCGTCGAGCACCGCGGCGTCGTC
>Ga0114966_10002242_pt1 | contig 17322 bp, 9 predicted proteins | sample M_130207_XF_Meta_FD_87029 | JGI IMG/M metagenome (GOLD analysis project Ga0114966, IMG submission 87029) | Freshwater microbial communities from Lake Montjoie, Canada to study carbon cycling - M_130207_XF_MetaG | ecosystem: Environmental > Aquatic > Freshwater > Lake | place: Lake Montjoie...
GACGGCATGGGGCAGTTCCTCGATCTTACGAAGAACACCACCAAGACATTCCTTGAGTGGACGCCGACGATTATGCATGACCTGCATGAAGCGCAGACGTACCTGTACGCGTCTACCGGCACGGGCCCGTATAACGAGGCGATTGACGCCATCACGATTGACGAGTGGTGGATGCTCGCTGAGAACGACGTGATGGAGATGACCAAGCGTGGTGTGCCAGGCGTCTGGACCTATGGGTTCTACGACGGCTGGGTGCCGAACTACATGTTCTTCATTGCGCACTCGCACAATTCGGTCGGACGTTTTTACGAAGTGCAGAGCTACGGCCCGGATGCCACGACGGTCACACCTGCTGCGTCGACCACGAGCCGCGAGTGGTTCCGTCCGAATCCGCCTCTCAAGACGATCAACTGGGGTCCGCGCGCGAACACGAACATCCAGCAATCGGCGATTATGTTCTCGCTGTCGCATGTAGCGCGAAACAGAGATCTCTACCTCGAGAACTACTGGATCAAGAACAAGCGCGCCGTGGACAAGGGGAAGAATGGTCCGACGTACGCCTGGGTGATGCCGGCGGCGCAGTTGCATAAGCAGAATGCGGCCGAGGCCGTGAACGATCTGCGGACGCAGGGGCTCGAGATTCATCGTGCCGAGGCGTCGTTTAAGGCCGGGAATCTTAGCGTCAACGCCGGTGATTATATCGTGCGCGGCGACCAGCCGTACCGCACGCTTGCCGATATGTATTTCTCGCTACAGAACTATCCGCCAGGGAATCCGTCGCCCTATGACGACACCGGCTGGACCTTTCAGCTGATGCGGAACCTGACGATCACGCCCGTGAGCGACAAGGCGATTCTCGATCAGAAGATGACGATGATCACCGGCACGGTCACGGCCCCGGGCGGGATTGCCGGCGCGGGCGATGTGATCATCGTGGAGAACACGGCGGACAATACGCTCGTCTCGTTCCGATTCAAGAATAAGGACATCAAGATGTCGGCGGCTGAAGAGCCGTTTGAGGCCGCTGGCCACAAGTTTGCGGCCGGTGCCTTTATCGTGAACGCGGGCTCAAGCCGCGCCGCGGTTGACGCATCGCTCAAGAGCCTTGGGCTTTCGGCGTGGGCCGTTTCCGCGGCTCCTGCGGTCAAGACCCACGACCTAGACATCCCGCGCATCGGCTACGCGCACAGCTGGAGCCGTACGCAGGACGAAGGGTGGGTGCGTGCAGCGCTCGACACGTACGGCGTGCCTTACAGCTACTTCGGTGACAAGGACTTCCGCACGATGACGAACATCAAGGCGAAGTACGACGTCATCATCTTCCCGCACGTTGGCGGCAACGCGGAAAGCATCGTGGCTGGTGTGGCCGGCGGCGCGAGCCCGATTCCGTACAAGAAGTCGGAGAAGTATCAGGCGCTCGGCTTCCCAGATTCCACCGACGACATTCGTGGCGGAATGGGCTACGAGGGATTGATGAACCTGTACAAGTTCGTGCAGGACGGCGGAACGCTGATCACGGAAGGCGCGACCTCGACGCTCTTTCCGGAGTACAAGCTGACCCCGGGTGTGACGGTGGAGAACCCCGCCGGTCTGTTTGCGCGCGGATCGCTGATGCGCGGCATCATCACGGACAACAAGAGCCCGCTGATGTATGGGTACGCAGGAACGCAGATTCCCGTGTACTACAATCAGTCGCCAGTGCTGAATGCTGGTGGCGGTGGTTTTGATCTGGCGATGGGTGGTGGTGGACGCGGCGGTTCGGCGCTGAGCCAGAACGTGACGCCGAATGCCACGCCGCTCCGGCTGTCGCCGTGGGATGCGGCCGACGCCGTTGCGGCGGTTGATGCTGCGCCCGGCGGACGTGGTGGCCGCGGTGGAGCAGGCGGCGGCGGTGGTGGTCGTGGTGGTGCTGGCGGCGGTGGACGTGGCGGAGCGGGCGGTGGTGCGGGGGATCGTCCCCGTGTCGTGCTCCAGTTCCCGTCGAACACGGCCGACATGCTGCTGTCGGGCACATTGGCGAACGCAGAGGGGCTGGTGAACCGCGCGCAGCTCGTCGATTCGCCAATCGGAAAGGGGCATGTCGTGATGTTTGCGATCCGTCCGTTTTGGCGCTGGCAGACGCAGGGGACGTACTCCTTGGGCTTCAACGCGATCATGAACTGGAACGACCTGAACGCCGGTCGTTGATTCGCTGCTGACCGTGCATGACAAAGCGGGCCCGCACCTTCCGGTGCGGGCCCGCTTTGCATGGGGAGATCGCGCGTGGCGCCTTCGCAGGCCGCTCGCGCAGGCCGCTCGCGCTGGCCGCCTGCGGCGTGCGCCCGCGCGTCTTGACGACAAAGTCACTATCTTCCGCACGGTCACCCGCGCACTGCCCAGTCGCGGATCGAACGTTTCGCATTAGCCCCGTACAGCCATGTTTGACGCTCCCGCTGTTTTCCCTCGCGGCTTCCGCTGCGCGAGCCGCAATGTCGGACTCAAGCCAACGGCCCGGGACCTCACGTTGTTTGTGAGCGAGGTGGAGGCGAACGCCGCAGCGGTGTTCACGCGCAACCATTTCCCGGGCGCGCCGATCATCCTGGGGCGCGAGACCATCCGTGCCGGGCGGTTGCGGGCGGTGGTCGCGAACAGCAAGTGCAGTAACGTGGCCACGGGTGCGCAGGGGGTGGAGAATGCGCGTCGGATGGGCGCTGCCGCCGCCGCAGAAATCGGTACCACAGCGGACCGCGTGCTTGTGAGCTCGACCGGCGTGATCGGCGTGCAGTTGCAGATCGAGAAGGTTGAAGCTGGTATCGTGGGCATTACGGCCGATCTGCAGGACGATCCCATGGTCGGCGCGGAGGGGATTATGACCACGGATACGCATCCGAAAGCGCTGTCGGCGACCGTCGGGAATGCGACGATCACGTGGGTTGCGAAGGGCTCGGGCATGATCGAGCCGAACATGGCCACGATGCTCGCCTACATTTTCACAGATGCCGCGATTGAGGCTCCGGTGCTCGACGCGATCTTGCGCCGCGCGGTGGACGCCTCGTTCAACATGCTGTCAGTCGACACCGATACGAGCACCTCAGACACCTGTGCGATTCTAGCCAATGGATTGGCCGGCGCTGTGGACCTCGAGGAATTCCAGCGCGTCCTGACCGCCGGATGCGTGCGCATGACAGAGATTCTCGCCCGCGACGGTGAGGGGGCGCAGCACCTGCTTCGCGTCACGGTGCGGCAGGCGAGCACCGAGGCCGAAGCCAAGCGCATTGCCAAGGCGATTGTGAACTCGCCACTGATCAAGACGATGGTGCATGGTGCGGATCCCAATGTCGGACGCATTCTGATGGCGGTTGGGAAGTGCACGGACTGCACGATCATTCCAACCTCCACCGATGCGTGGATCAACGGGTTTGCAGTGGTGAAGTGCGGTGCGCGCATGGTGTTCGACGAGGCGACGGTGCGTTCGGCACTCGCCGCCGAGGTGGTGGACCTTGAGGTGGCGCTTGGCGTTGGCACGGGGCATGCGCAGGCGTGGGGCTGTGATCTGACGAAGGGGTACATCGAGGAGAACGCGTCTTACTATTCCAGCTGAGCGCACGCGCGGTGCGCTCCCGGTCCAGCTGAGCGCACCAACCAATGCAAAGGGGCCGCCCTCGATATCCGTGGGCGGCCCCTTTGTATGCTGCCGATCACTTTGGCGGCGCTTCCTTGTTCCACACGAAACGCTTGAGGAAATCACCCATGCGGCCGAATGTGTAGACCCAGTTCTTATGGATGAGCGACTCGTGCACGTCGTCGGGGACCACGATGAGTTCGTGGTAAATGCCACGCGCGCGCAGAAGTTGGACGAGACCGACCGTCTGCGAGAATGCCACGTTGCGGTCGTCGTCGCCGTGCACGAGGAACACCGGGGACTTCCACTTGTCGATCTGCGAGATGGAGCTCGAGGAGTATGAGACGTTCGTCGAATCGAGCGATGGCCCGTAGAGGTGCACTCCTGCGAGGTCAACGCCAGCCACAAAGATGTCGCTGTTCCGGGCGAGCGCTTGCGAGGTGAGCAGTCCGCCGTAGCTCAGCCCCCAGATTCCAATGCGCGCTGCGTCGACATTGGCATTCGCCTGCAGGTAGTGTGCGCCGGCGAGCACGTCCTGATATTCGGCGTTCCCGCGTGCCGCGACGTTCGGTGCGTTCCGGAACGAGCGGCCGTAGCCAACACCGCTCCGGTAATTGATCGAGAGCACGACGTAGCCCTGGTCCGCGAGCCACTGATTGAACGCATACGCCCAGTGATAGAACTGGAAGTAGTGATACCCCGGCATCATCTGACGCTGCGGGCCACCGTGCACAAAAATGATTGCGGGGCGCTTCTCGCCGGGACGCATGTCCTTCGGCATGAAGAGCGTGTTGTGAATCTCTAGTCCGTCATCGGCCTTCGTGATAACTGTCTGCGGGAGTACATGCGCGTCCTTCGGAAAATCCTTGCCCAGCGTCGGGAAGACGATCCTCGGGTCACCGCCCGCGGTCGGTACAATCCCGATTGAGGCCGGCTGCGCCGCGTTGAAATAGATCACCGCAAGGTGCTTCCCAGCGCCCATAGCAACAGGGTAGGTCTCAATCCCAGTGCCAGTCGAGACGCGGCGCGCTTCGCCACCCGCCGTCGAAACCGCCCAGATGTGGCGGCGCTCGATATCGGTCGCGTTGGTGCAGTAATACAGCGTCTTCCCGTCAGGGGAGTACGTCACTGCAGTGGCATCCTCGATCATCCCGTCCGTGCGGATAAGCGCGATCGGGTTCTCGACCGCACCGTCGACCTTGATGCTGAAATAACGATCCCATTCGTCGTTCGGCATCTGCATCTGGAAGACCACATGCTCGGCTGCCCAGCGAATGTTGCTGATGCCGGTCCAGACCCGCTCTGTGGGCTGCGTGTGCCAGAACTCCTTCGCTTCGCCGCTCGCAACATCCGCAACCATCAACGATAGGGTGTAGCCGCCGCGGAAGGTCGCGGTGTAGAGGCCCGGGGAGCGCGCCGGCGCCGGCGCAGGCGTTGCGCCCGCGGCTTGTCCGCCGCGCGCTCCACCGCCGCCACCGCCGCCGAAGCCGCCACCACCGCAGCCACTCGCGCCGCCGATTCCTGCAGGCCCTCCGCGCCCTTGCTGGGCGGCCGCCGAGGTGGGGCTAAACATCGGGGACTGCGGATTGCCGATGCCGCCGCCGCCCTGCTGCGCCTGCGCACCGAAGGGCACGCCAGGACGCCGGATGAATGCCAGGCGCTTGCTGTCGGGCGACCAGGTCGGGCTGGCGTCGCAGTCGACGCTTGGCGCGATGTAGTTCACCTTCCGCGTCTTCATGTCATACACGAGAATCAGCGCATGGTTCTCGCGTGCGCTCGTAAAGGCAATCTTTGAGCCGTCGGGCGACCAACGCGGGTTGCTATTGTTACCCCACGCCTTGATGAACGGAATGCCACCGGTGTCGACGGCCGTCTTGGGGCCCTCGCCGGTGACGCGGCCGCGGAAGATCTGGCCGTCCTTCACGAACAGCACATACTTGCCGTCGGGCGACAGCACGGGACTGCTTCCCTCGGCGACTCGCCAGGCGGCACCCGTGCCGTTCGTGCGAACCGCCCAAATGGCGCGCTCGGCGCCGGCTGCGTCGTGTGATGGATTGGCGACCCAGCCCAGACGGTTGGGCGCCGACCCGCGCACGAAGATGGCGATACTCCCGTCTTCTGAAAGCTCGACGTTCGTCAGGTCGGTGCCGTCGTCGTCAAGAAACTTGGTGAGACGGACCGGCTTGAAATCCGGAGCCGCAGCTGTGTAGACGTTGCGCATCCCGCGATCGTACGCCATCCATGCGACGCGCTCGGCGTTATGCGCGGCGGCGACCTCGAGTGGGGATGCCGGACTCAGAAACTGCTCCATCGTGGCCTTCTGCTGCGCGTGCAGCGCGAGCGGGGCCGTGGAAGCGACGAGCAGGAGCGCGGCGAGTGCGCGCGAGGGACGGAGGGTGAAAAGCATCGGTCCTCTGGAGTGTAGTTCGGCCTCGTTGGCAGTGAGCGTGACGGCCCGATGGCCGTCCTGCTCCCGCCTAAGCGTACGGAAATGTGTGTGTCGGGGACGGAGGGCGCCACCACGGGACTTCAGTCTGCTCTAGTTCTGCCGATAATGATGGTACTATGCATCTCCTCTTCCGCTCTCTTACGCTCACGCTTGGCGTCGCCTGTGCGACCGCCGCGTGCAAAAAGGCGACCACCGAGGTCGTGCTGCCTGATGCCATCGCTCTCGTACAGGGTAACGCACAGTCCGTGCAAGCGGGGCTCTTGTTACCGACGCCGGTCGTGGTTCGCGTCATCGATAAGAATGGGTTGGGGATGCCGAGCATCCCGGTGACCTTCGTGTTGAGCGACGGTGGTGGATCTGTGACTCCCGCGTCTGCTGTCAGCGACGCGCGCGGCGAAGTCATGGTCAAGTGGACGCTCGGTCCCATTCAGCCGGTTCAGTCACTCACCGCATCGGCATCGGGCGTGACACCAGTTCGAGTTCAGGCTCAAGCGATCCTTGCCAGCGACATCACGGTTGCGCAGGGGAATAATCAGACCGCGAAGGCTGGTGTTCTGCTGACGAACAGCATCGTGGTACGAGTGACGGGTTCCGGAAATCTGCCGATGGTCGGGGTTCCGGTGGCGTTTCAGGTCACATCGGGTGGCGGTGCAATCACGCCACAGACGATCCTGACCAACGCCCTCGGCGAGGCGACCGCGAAGTGGACCTTGGGGTCAGTCGCTGGTCAGAATACCGCGACCGTAAGCACCTCCACGTTGACGCCGGTTGTGCTCTCCGCCACCGGCACGCCATAAATACGCGCGGTCAGGGCGCGCCTGGTCGATAGCGGACCACCGCGCCTGCTTCGACATCGGCCGCCGTGAAAGCGACGCGCTTGAGTTGTCCTTTTGCAAATCGCTCCGCCTGCGCCGAATACCACGGCGAGTCGGGGCGATTGCTTTCGCCATAGGCGAGCACCGACCAGGCACGTGGCGTGTCGGTGAACTCTACCGCGAGCACCCAGCCGTCCCCACCATTGGCCGCGAGGCGACCATCGGATTCTCGCTCGAAGGTGAGCACGCGGAAGCAGCCCAGCGCGCTGCCGCAGCCACCAACCGGAACGTCGACCGTACCGCGATGGACACGGTGGACGTCACCCCACGCGACATCGGTGCGCCCGTAGCGCTTGGAGGTCTCGGTCAGCGCCCAGCGGAAAGACTCCACGGCTTTCGCCGGATTCGCGAGTCCGCGCGGCGTGTTGAACGGATCTGCGGCACTCCAGGAGACGGCGTAGCGCGTGGCTTCGGTGAGTCCTTGTCCGTAATGCTGCCACCAGAGGTCGAATAGGACCGCGCCGCGGCTGTCCGGTGAAACGTCGTTATGCCAACTCTCGATGAGGGCGATTCCGGCCACGACATCTGCTGCAGGCTGGCTTTCCCTGAGCGCGCGGAGAAGATCCGGCTTCACCCGATCCGCGAGAAGCATTCGGTACGTATGCTTGCGTGCCAAGACTGTTTCGAGATCGACCTTCAGCGTGTCGCTCACCAGTTGAAGGGCGAGCTGACTTCGGAGTGAAAGGGAGGGGCGCTCGAAGTTCGGATAGGCGTTGGTGGTGTCGATTGACCCCGCGATATTCGTGAAGTGCGGGGAACTGTTCTCGTTGTGCAGGTAGCCGCCCTTCGGATTCAGCACCTGCGGAAGCGAGTCGAAGGGCACGTAACGCGACCAAATATCGTTGGCGCCGCTGGCCGGTGTCGCCACGCTATCGCCGCCTGACGGGTGCGGTAGGGCAGGGAGCGTCGCGTTCCACAAGAACAGGATATTCCCCGCGCGGTCAGCATACGTGAAGTTCGACGTGTGGCGGCCACGGACGCGCATCGCGGTCTTCCACTCTTCAAGTGAATGCGCGCGCATCATGCCGATGAATTGATCGCCTACGCGGGAACTCCATTCGCCGGCTGTTTTCACCACGTACAGCTTCGTGGCGGTGCGATGAATGACTGGGCCGGCGCGGGAGAAACTGAAGTCGCGCGATTCCGAGGCAGTCCCGTTCGCGGTGCGGTACTTCACAGTGACGGACCGCTTCTCGAGGGGCACCGAGGCGCCGTCCCACAGGTACTGATCGGCATGCGCGGGATCGACCTGCAGTTCGTAAATCTCGCTCAGCGTCTGAGCGTTATTGGTCGTGGACCAGCCGAGCGAGGAGTTGAAGCCGCCGATAACAGCGAATGGGCCACCGATCCGGAAGTCTCCGTAGAAATCCACGACGTTTGGCACCGTGAGGTGCGCTTCGTAATAGCCGGCCGACCAGGCGAGGTGTGGGTTGCGGAGCAGGATGGCGCGTCCAGACTTCGTGCGCGACGGGGCAAAGGCCCAGGCATTGGAGCCGACGTCGTCGTTCGGCTCCTCTGCGGCGGGTGTGTTTCGGCCGGCGCTCCCGCTATTGCCGCGCGATCCACGGCGTGCGTTGAGTTTCGGAATGAAGGTGCGCGCCACGCCCCACGCGGGCTCCGTGACATCGGCGGAGAGCACGTCGACGGCCGTAAAGTCGGCCGGCATGTGCTCCGCGAAGTCCGCGGGATGGAGCGTGATATATCGGTTCAGCCCAGCGGCAAAGCCTTCGTAGAGCTCACGGGTCGCGGGCTGCAGTTGCTCGAATTGCTGCTGGGCATGCTCATGCGCGAAGCTGGATGTGAAATCCGAACCGATGCTGTCGCGGCCAAATACTGTTCCCAGCGTGCCGCGGCCACCAAGTATAGAAAGTGCGGTTTTGGAGCCGTAGTCCTCTAACTGCAGCCACGCGAGCGCATAGCCGGCGGCTCGCATGTTCTCCGCTCGGATGTGTGGTACACCAGCCTCAGTGCGAATAATCTCGACTTGGTCCCAGAGCTCTGGTGTGCGGCCGTACACGCGAAATCCTACGACCATCAGGGCAACGGCGGCGATACTCGCGAGACGCGGCCAACCGTTACGCCGCGGGGAAATCGCAAACATTCGTGTTATCCTGCGAAAGTGATACTTGCCCGGTAGGCAGCGTAGCTGACGGCGCTGGTCAGGCAGGTGCCCCAGGCTAAGTCGATGTACGCAATCTTCGCAGGGAAGTCTTTCAGCAAAGCCAGGCCTGTGAGGTCAAAGGCTGCGTACGCTGCCAGCCCAAACACAGCTCCTAACGCCACGGCCCGCACAGCCGAGTGCTTCTCGACCGCGGGCTGGACGCAGAGGATGACGATTGCCGCGACGTAGATCAGGTAAAAGAGGACGGCGGCGCCCCACTGCACGTCGGGCCGCAGCAAATGCCCCATCTGTTTGTTATAGAGCCCTTTGGCGACGAAGCCGATCCAGGTGAAGTCGAGGATACAGAAGGCGACGATCGCGGCGGCGTAGGTTTTGAGGAGAGTCGTCATAGGTATGAAAGTTCGCGACCAATCCGGTCCGTGGCAACATCGAGCCCCCGGCCAGCGTAAGTGGGGTGTCCAACCCCCGTGACGCCCCCCGTCCCAAGGTGTAGACTCCACACTATGAGCATTCGCGATTCCGCGGCGTCGCAAGCGACCCCGCTTACGATTGAAGGGGCTGGCGCCCTCGCCCGTCGCCTCGACGACGAAATCGGCAAGGTCGTTATCGGCCAGGCGCAGATTCGGCGCGAGATCATGACCTGCCTGTTCGCGGGTGGGCACTGCCTGCTTCGCGGGGTCCCTGGGCTCGCGAAAACGCTCCTGATCAAGACCCTCGCCGACGCGGTGCATCTCAAGTTCAGTCGGATTCAGTTCACGCCGGACTTGATGCCCTCGGACATCTTGGGCACCGAGGTTATCGAGGACGACGCGGTCGCGGGGAAGCGTCACGTGCGCTTCATTCCCGGCCCCGTCTTTGCGAACATCATTCTCGCGGATGAAATCAACCGCACCCCGCCGCGCACTCAGGCCGCGCTCCTCGAAGCGATGCAGGAGTTCCAGGTCACGGTCGGTGGCGTACGCCACGCACTTGATCGCCCGCTCTTCGTGCTCGCGACCGAGAATCCGATCGAGCAGGAGGGGACCTACCCGCTCCCTGAAGCACAGCTCGATCGCTTTATGTTCAACGTCGTGATGGATTACCCAGCGGTGGACGACGAACGGCGGATTCTCGCCGAAACCACGCGGGGGCCTGGCGCTGTGGTGCAGCCGGTGGCGACCGGCGAGGAACTCGAGCAGGCGCAGGCATTGGTGCGGTCATTACCGGCTGCCGAAAACGTGGTCGATTATGCGCTCCGTCTCATCCGTGCGACGCGGCCCGCGGAGACGTCGGCGCCGTCATTTATTCGCGACTGGATTCGATGGGGAGCCGGACCGCGCGCTGGGCAGGCACTCTTGTTAGGCGCGAAAGCGGCTGCCTTGCTCGATGGGCGCCCTGTTCCGTCGCTGGATGACGTGACGCGCGTTGCGCACCCTGTGCTGCGCCACCGTATTCTCGTGAATTTCCGCGCCGAAGCCGATGGAATCTCCAGCGACGACGTGATCGACAAGTTGCTCGGCGCTGTCCGGCCCTGAGCCCCGCAATGTCGGCGCTCTCCCCGGCGGTGGTGGCGGCAATCGATGACCTCGAGTTGTCGGCGCGGCTGATTGTCGAGGGACTGCGCACCGGAGGACACCGGAGCCCCTTTCACGGGTTCAGCACAGAGTTCCGTCAGCACCGTCCATACAGGGCCGGTGACGATCTCAAATATCTCGACTGGAAGCTCTTTGGCCGCAGTGACCGCTTGTACACCAGGCAGTTCCGCGAGACGACCAATGTTTCGATCATGCTTGTCCTCGATACCAGTGCGTCCATGGCGTATCCGAGCGACAGCGAGCAGCCGAGCAAGCTTCGGTATGCCGCAATTATCGCGGCGGCGTTGGCGCACCTCGCTATAACGCAGGGACATGCCGTCGGGTTGATGACCACGGCGGCCCAGAGCGGCGTTATGCTCAAGGCGCGCGGTGGACGTCCGCATCTCCGCTCGCTGATTGCACAACTCGATGGCCTGAAAGCGCAGGGGAGTTGGGACGGCGCGCGGGCACTGTCGCTCGGCGCACAACTGCTCCAGCGGCGCGGCTTGATGGTTGTGCTTTCTGATTTCTACGACAACGAAGAAGGGGTGCAGCGCGAACTGCGGCACATTGCGCACCACGGTCATGATGTCATTGCGATGCAGTTGCTGAGCGCTGAGGAGCGCTTGCTCGCGGGAAGCGCGGCCGTTGAATTTGAGGATCTCGAGACTGGCGAGCGGCGTATGGCCGACGTACAGGCCATCGGCGCGGAGTATGCGCGCGCTGTGTCTGAGTTTGTTGCGCGAACGCACCAGTCGGCGACCCGTGCTGGGATTGACCACGTGCTGATCCCCACAGAGGAGCCGCCTGAGGTGGTCCTCCGTGACTTTCTCCGGCAGCGCTCGCTGGCTGGCGCATCGATTGGCCCGCGCGGGCTGAGGCACCGTTGAGCTGGGGAAGTGCCGGCGCACTGACGGGACTGCTGTTCATTGTGCTGCCCGTCATTGTCCATCTACTTGGGAAGGATCCTGCGATTCGGCGGCACTTTCCCTCGTTGCGCTTTATTGCAGCGTCACGATTGCTGCCAACGCGTTGGTCGCGGATTCACGATCCACTCCTGCTGTTCCTCAGATGCGCGGTGGTCGTGTTCGCCGTCGTTGCGCTAGCGCGACCTTCGCGGGACCGCGCACCCGTTGCGAACTCTGCGGACTCGCGCGTCTCGCGCGTCGCGCGCGTGGTACTGCTGGATACGGCAGGGCCGGGCTACCGCGCAAATCCCGTTGCCGCACGTGCCGTTGCGCAGGCATTTACAGATTCCGCGTCAGTCGCGGTGTTCGTTGCAACGAGCGACCCGGCGGGGGAACTTCAGGGCGCGACACGTTGGCTCGCACAGGAGCGCGGACGTCGCGAAATTGTAGTCATCTCCGATTTCTCACGTTCTCGATACCCCGCCGAGCTTCCCGCGTTGATCGCGCCGTGGGCGGGGCTGCGATTCATCCGATTGCCCAAGACGGGTAACGTTTCGGCTGGCAACCCGCCCGCCGGGTTCCTCTGGCAACCGTCGCCTACCTCACAATCTCCCTCGATTGAGCTTCTCGCAGCTGATCGGGACGCTGAGTTTCGAGATGCGGTGTTGCACAGTGTCGCAGCCGGCAGCGCGATTGTCCCGCAACGTGCGCTCGTTCGCGTCGTCGTGGTGCTGCCCGGCGCCTCTGATCGCGATCGACTCCTGCGCAGCGCGCGACCACTTGTCACAGCGTCAGTTGTTCGGCTTGCGGCGAAGCTACAGCGGCAGTCATTTGAGACTCCCCTCGACGCGGATGGTGACCGTCCGCTTGATGGCTCAATGGGTCGTCCCGCGCAACTGGATGGGGCAGTGCTACCTGCCGGAGCGATCGGTGTTGCTCGAAGGCGCGACGGTGCAGTCGCACTATGGGCGCTCGAGGACTCCTCGTCATCCGCACCTCGACTTCTGCTGTTCAGCAACCTACCCGCACGTTCACCTGCGGTTGCGAGCGTTATCGCGGCTATCACAGAGGTGCTCGCGCCGCAGGAGGCGGTCGTCGGGGACGTGACGCTTCCCGATTCGACGCTCCGACGCTGGGAGCGAGCACCGTCAGAACAATCTGGTAGCCTCGCGTCGCCCGTTACAGGGACGCAGGGGCACTGCTCGCACGCATCCTCTGGGCCACTGTTCTTTTGCTCCTCGCTGCGGAATGGGCAGTGCGGCGTCGAATCGGCTTGGCGGTCGTGTTGCCACAAGGGCATGATGCTGACGTCTGACGCGACCTACATCTCGTCGCGACTTGCGGCTATTCAGCGGCGCGCGCGCATCGTGCGTTTCTGTGAAGGCGTCGCCGGCGGACTCGTGATCGCGGCGTTGCTACTCCTCTGCGCCGGCAGCGAGTTCTTGTGGCCGGCGTGCCTCGGGGCACTCACCTGCGGCGGCGTGTGGATGCGCTGGCGGGCGCCGAATCGTAGTGCCGTTGCGGTCAGCGTAGAGCGCCTTCTGCCGGAGGCGCGTAACGTGGTTGTTACGGCGGAAGAGCTTTTACGGCCCGGTCGCGCACTTCCACCGCCCGCTGTGCTGGCATCTATCCTCGCCTCCGCTCGCTTTCAGCTCGAGGTGGTAGACATGCGTCGCGCAGTTCCTGCACGCCGCGTGCTGGTAGCGTTGGGCATGGCGCTTGCGGCATTCTCCGCGACGACTGTTTCGAAGATCTCCTGTAGCGTGATTTCTCCGAATACTCTCGTTGCATCGGCCGCGACCTCGACTGTGATAGTGCGCGTGTCACCACCCGCATACCTCGGCCGACCGGAACAAATCTTCACGAATCCCGCGAGACTGCGCGTTATGCGCGGCAGTACGCTGTTGATGACGCTCGCTGGCCCTAGGGAATCGGTTGAGCTTCGGACCGCGGCGCGGGTTCAGATTCTCGCCCGAGGCGCGACTGGGCGATTCACTGCTCACGTAGTCGCCGATTCCGACGGGTTCCTTTCATTGCGGTCACGGAGCAAGAGCGACAGTAGTGTCGCGCAACTGATCCCCATCACGGTAGACATCGACAGCGCGCCGCACGTGACTATCTCGGCCCCTGGGAAAGACGCGCTGCTTCCGAACGGTCGTCAAACCATTGGAATCGTTCTCAAGGCTACGGACGACATCGGGCTTCGCACGCTCACGCTCCGCTTTACTCGGGTGTCAGGTTCTGGCGAACGATTTACGTTCACGGAGGGTGCGGTTCCGCTCGTGCTCGCGCGTCGCAGTCGCCGTGAATGGGAGGGACGCGCGCAGTGGGATCTTACTCCACTCAAGCTCGAGGCTGGCGACATGGTGGTGTACAGAGCCATCGCAACAGATGAGCGCCCAGGCGCAACGCCGGTCGAGTCCGATGCGCTGATCGCTGAAGTCGCGTCGCCTGGTGGGGTGGCTGCCGCTGGGTTCGCGCTCGACCCAGAACAGGAGCGCTATGCCCTGAGCGAGCAGATGGTGATTCTCAAAACCGAACGCTTGCTGGCTGCAAAATCAACGATGTCTTCAGACGCATTCGCAAATGCCGCGGCCGAGATCGCTGCTGAACAGCGCCGCGTGCGTGCCGAGTTTGTGTTTATGATGGGTGGCGAAACGGAGGACGCAGCGACAGTCGACGACCTCTCGATGACAGATCTCAACGAGGAAGCGGAGGCCGCTGGGGAAGATGAGTTGGCGGCGGGGCGCATGGTGAATCGGGGCCGTGTGGCATTGCTCGGTTCTATTCGCAATATGAGTCGTGCCGCCGCGGCCCTTACGGCTGTTGACGTCGCCACTGCGCTCACGCACGAGAGGGCGGCTCTCAAGCAGCTCGAGATTGCCTTCTCACATAGCAGGATTATTCTGCGCGCCTTGGCTGATCACGAACGCCTAGATCTGACCCGTCGCCTTGGCGGCGTGTTGACCGATGTCACAACCACTCGACATCCGACGGCCACTCCGATGCTCGCCGGTGACGCTCGTGCGGCGATTGCGCTCGTACGCGAGGTGCGACTCGTGTTGGTCAGCGACCCCGCGAGTCGCACCGCGCTCATTGACCTTTCCGAACGGGCCCTGCGACTGGGTCCATCGAATCCGTATCTCCAGCGTACTGCGCAGCAGTGGATCGCCGCGGCTGAGGCTGTGCGTGCAAGCCAACACCAGGTGAGTCAGCGCGCGCTGGACGAGGGCGCGCTGGCACTGCAACGGTTTATCAGGGACCAGACGGCTATTTCGCAGGCCGGATCCTCCGCCGACGCTGCGGTACTTCGAGGCACACTCCGCGATGCCGCGCCTCAATCTGGCGTACCTCGGACCAGAACCCCGGGCCGCCCATGATGCATTCGGTGCGGAGTCGACTCGCGGCCCGAGGCGGAGCAATCGCGATCGTCGTCATGGCGATCATCGATCCGGCATTCTCCGTTATGCGCTACGATGCAGCAACAGTCTCGGTGGTGCAGGGGCCGCGAGAGGTGGACAGCGTTACGGCGACTCAAGTGCGTCGCGCGCTGCAGGACGTCGTGCGTGTGGTCGACGCCCCGTTTGCAGCAGCGGATGCCATTGTCTACGTTGGGCGCAGCTCAACGGCTCAGCTCGAACACGGGTCGGCGCCGCTGTTTGTTATTGAGCCCCCCGCTAGTGTTTCACTACGGTCCGTCCGCCTGCCGACGCGTCTCTTTGTGGATGGTCGTAATCCTGTCGAGGCGCCCGTGGAGGGATTGCCCGCGGGCAACTCAGCCACAGCGCTGCTGAGAATCTCGGGAGTCGCGGTCGATCGCCTTGACGCGCACGGGAGCTTCGATTCGACCGCCAATCTCGCGCTCGGGGTGATTCCACTGGAACCAGGCGTCCAGAATCTTCGGTTGGAGCTGACGGCGCGCACGGCAGAACCGGCGGTCGTCGACATGACAGCGCTGGCGCGCGAGAATCGTTGGAAAGCACTCATGTACGAGCCGCGCCCGAGTTGGGCCTCGACCTTTGTTCGTCGTGCGCTCGAACAGGATACGCGCATAACGGTCGTCAGTCGAACCATGACGTCTCGCGGTATTAGCCGAGCAGCCGGCGTTCCCCCGGCTCGATTAGACCAGATCGCCGCGCTAGTCCCGTACGATGTCATAATCGTTGGCTCGCCGGATGCGCTCACTCCCACTGAGCGCTCCGCGCTCGAGCAGTTTATGCGCACCCGAGGGGGGAGTGTGGTGATGTTGCTGGATCAGCACCCCACCGGCCCGCTCGTTGACCTCATAACGCCGACAACCGGATGGGAACATCGCACGCTCAGCACCGCTGCACCGATACACGTGATGGAATCCGAGTCGAGCACTGTGGTATCCGGCGCGGAGTTTACCTGGCCGAGTACACTTCCCCTCAGCGCGGATGTTCTGGCGCTGGTCACTCTTCCCGCACAGAAAACAAAGCCTGCTCGTACGGTCCCCGCGATTTGGTCCGTTCCGTTGGGCGGTGGTCGGCTGTTCGTGAGTGGCGCGACCGATAGCTGGAAAACGCGGGCGGTCAGGGGAACCCAGTTTGCGCAGTTCTGGCAAGGTCTTGTGGGGCGAGCGGCAGCACAGGCGCTCCCACCGATACGTCTGACGCTCACGCCGAGTGCGGTTCGTCCTGGCGACCCCGTTCAGGTCCGGATTGAGGACCGCGCGGCTATTTTGGCGACGCGTACGATACCAGTGCGTGCCCAGATTTCGGCTGAGTGGCAGTCTGCAGATGGGAAGCACGGGGAAGGGCTGGCCCTGTATCCGACCGTGCGCCGCGGTGTGGTGGCAGGGACATTTCGAGCACCAGCGAACAGCGGGAATCTCGTGGTGCGGGCGAACAGTGCGGGGAACTCGGACTCGGCGGCCCTCGGGGTGGCTCCCTCCAATAGGACCGCATCAGGCGACGACGTGGGACTGCTGCGTCGTCTTGCCGCCTCGACCGGTGGAGAGAGCCTGACCGAGCGTGAAATCGGCCGCCTGCCTGGGCGCCTCGCGCGGGTCATGCAGAGCAAAGCGCACCGTGGGGACTCACATCCTATGCGCTCCCCTTGGTGGATTGTCCCGCTAGCCCTGCTGCTCGCCTTCGAGTGGTGGTCCCGCCGCCGGTCCGGACTGGCCTGAGGCTCAACGAAAGGCTGTACTTAAGCGCATTATTGCTGGAGTCCGTGCGAGTTTCCTTCACGCCCCACGCCCACTCATGATCACACGCGAAGAGAGCAAGGCGATCGTCGATAAGGTCATCAACATGGCCAAGACCGACGCCGTCGAGATCAACCTGACCGCTAGCGAGCGCTCCGGCACCCGTTGGGCCAACTCGACCATCACGACCAACTTGGTCCAGTACGATCGCAACGTGACCGCAACGGTTCGTGTTGGACAGAAGACCGGTTCTGCGAGCACGCGCGATTTCACCGACGCCGGCCTGCAGAAGATGGTCGACGAGGCGACGGCGGAAGCCGCGAAGGGAATGGACACTCCGAATCTCCCAGAGTTGCTCGGAGGCCAGGAATACATTCCCATGGACGGGGCGAGCGCGGATATGATCCGCAATGGCCCAGCCGAACGTGCCCGTATGGTCAGGGACAGCCTGGATATTGCCGCCAAGAAGGGAGTCCTCGGCGCCGGCTTCATTCCTAAGAATGACGTTGCGACCTGCAATGCCAACTCCAAGGGGTTGTTCGCCTATTATCGCAACGCAGAGTCTGGCTTTGTGCTGACCTGCCGGACCCCGGACGGCACCGGCTCCGGCTGGGCTGGCACCACGGGAATCCGCGATCCGCGCA
>Ga0114966_10002243_pt1 | contig 17320 bp, 20 predicted proteins | sample M_130207_XF_Meta_FD_87029 | JGI IMG/M metagenome (GOLD analysis project Ga0114966, IMG submission 87029) | Freshwater microbial communities from Lake Montjoie, Canada to study carbon cycling - M_130207_XF_MetaG | ecosystem: Environmental > Aquatic > Freshwater > Lake | place: Lake Montjoie...
AAGCAACCACCAAAACAAACCCCCCCACACCCCGCCCGCAAATCCACCCAGGTATGTCCCCCCCCCCCCACTCCATATCCCCACCCAACTAATAACCCAATAACCCTATATATGTGTGTGAATAAATACTAACCAACTAACTAATACATTTTTATGCAGGACGCAGGACGCAGGACGCAGGACGACACGAAGGACGCAGGACGAGACGAAGGACGCAGGACGACACGAAGGACGCAGGACGAGACGAAGGACTCAACGCATGACTACGCAAATGACGTAGACTACGCAAATGACGTAGACTACGCAAATGACGTACGCAAATGACGCAGGACTACGCAAATGACGTAGACTACGCAAATGACGTAGACTACGCAAATGACGTACGCAAAAGACGCAGGACTACGCAAAGGACGTAGAAATTGCGCAAATGACGTGGACTACGCAAATGACGTAGACTACGCAAAAGACGCAGAGGACTACGCAAAGGACGTAGAAATTGCGCAAATGACGCAAAATACGCAGGACTACGCAAAGGACGTAGGAATACGCAAAGGATGTAGGATTACGCAAAGGACGTCAAATAACTAATTGCGCGCAATAATGGCTAGACCCGAAACGCGCACGGGTCAAAAAAAACGTGATTAGCCACCACAACAAAGATAAAATAAAAAAATAAAAAACCAAAAAATCGAAAAAAAATAAGTTAATAGCCAGATTCAAAAAATAAAAACAAAAAAATACATCTACGCATTGAGGTGACTAAGACCAACAGGCATCACACTCGAATTGTTTTTTACACAACTCATTCGCTTATTTTTACTATTTTTTAGAATGAGTAATTGTAATATAATGTAAATGTAATTTTTGTTGTTTTCTGAAGAATAGGACGATAATAATAAAAATGTGAAAATCTCCGTTTTGCGCGAATCGGTTAGCTCGGTTATGCCAGCGGTTTTAAGCACCGCCGTCTCAGGACTCACAGGTTCAAATCCTGTTTCGCGCATTATTTTTTCATATTAATATTAATAATAACTTTCGGGTTATTATTAATTTTTATTCCAACATGTTAACCCTATTATGTAATCAAATCAAGCATATTTCCATATAAATCCTCCACCTGTTTTAGTATTATCTTTTAAGTGAACCAATAATGATGATTTTGGAACAGATGTTTTTCTAGATGCTTCGTTTACACTAATATATTCATGTAACAAATTATTATCCATATCATATTGTTTAATCTTTGTTCCTAATTTATTATCTCTTTTAACATTTGTATTGTCAACAATTTTTACATTACTAGCGTAATATTTTTTCAAACTTTCGCTAATTTTATTTTTAGCTTCTTCACTATGTTTAATTTGTTTATAATTTCCTATTCTTTTTTCTTCAATTACTTTTTTCCATTTTTCAGAATTTAACAACCCATTTTTTATCTTCTCTCTTACTTCAGGATTACTCATCATTATTTTATTTCTTTCCGACATTTGTTTTCTTAGTTCAGGATTATCAATATATTTTTGTTTTGATTGATTTCTAATATCGGTTTTCACTTGTTCTGTATGTTTTTTTCCTTGAAACCCACCTCCTTCGCCTCCGCCGGTTATATTATATCCATTTGGAACAACACTATTGTATTTTGTTATATATTCTTTTTCATATTTAAATCTTTCATCATCAAAGCAAATAATTATTACAGAGAACTCAAAATTTTCAATTCCGTATTTTTTAACAGCATCTCTTAGAGCAGGACAACCTTTATTTATTTCTATTTTTCGTTTATGTTCTCTCCATCTCCAATTTACATCCTTGCTTTTTGATTCACCGATATAACATTTTTTTGTAATTTTATTGAGTACCCGATATATATAAGCCATTATATAATGCTTTTGTTATTAAATTGGTTTTTATTTTACACAATTCAATTTAATTTAAATGTAAAAAATTTATGAATTAACATATTCAGTTTTTTTTTCAATTACTTTTTTATATTTTTTATTTAAATAATTAAAAAATATAAATTGAAAACTTAAAAACTATGTTAATAAATTGCAGTGTTCCGACAAAGAAGCAACAAGAACCAACAAGAACAATGTCCGCCCCCGCCAATACCGCCAATACCGCCAATCCCAAGTATAACCCCACTCAAACGACTCCGTTTGAAGTGAAAATCGAGCTGATGAATAAAGAGACCGACGGAAGTGGAAAGCATTTCGGGTTTATCAAACTGACAACGAGCGCCTTTCCTGAAGGGCACAAAAAGAGCGGAAAATTTCGAGTTCACGTTTCGCTGGATGTGTCAGGTTCGATGACGGAACAGGGTCGTCTTGCGCTGGCAAAAGAAACGATTGCGAAGATGGTTGAGTTTCTTGCATCCGCCTCGAAAGAAAATCCTGATTTACATTTTTGGCTAACGCTAACCACATTCAGCAATGAAGCAGAAATCTTCATCGACAATGCCAAGGTAAGTGAAGAAAGCGCACCAAAACTAACTTCCACAGTTGAGAAACTCTGCACCAAATCAGCGACCAATTTTGAGGCATCATTCAAGCTCGACCGCGAAATCATGGAAAAGCGGGACGTTCAAGATGCGGAGCAAGGTGACGAAGACATGGTTACCATCCACATCATGATGACGGATGGCGAAATCACGTTTGGCAACACCAATGAAGACGAATTGAAGGGGATGCTTGTTGCCGATGTGGAGCACGTTTTCATTGGCTACGGTGCCGGTCACAAGGCGGCGTGTTTGATGAATTTGGCAAGCGCGAACGACAAGAGCAGCTACTTGTTTCTTGACCATCCGACAAAAATGGGTGCAATGTTTGCACAAATCTTCTGCCCGCACCTGTTCACCTCGATTTCTGATGTGGAGATTGTTTTGACGGGAGCGAAGTTCCTCAACATTGAATCCGGTCTTGAAGTGTCAACCCTAGCCTTGAAGCGCATTGCAGCCGATACAACCAAAACCTTCCACATTTTGACTGATAACGATGAAGATGATGATGATGAAGGCGAAGACTACAACGGCGTCACTGCAATCTCCGTGTCAATGCAATTCCGGTCATTCGACAATGCAAACCTTGACGAGCCGCCCAATTACCCCTTTCGAACTTCAGTCCCGTTTGTATCGGCAACGACACACTCGCTCGATGTGCAAAAGGAGCGCAAGCGCTGGGCAGTTCTCGTGGTGATGAAGGATGCAAAGACTTTGAAAAGCCGTGAGAAGACGCATCAGCAGATGATGGCAACGAGCCATTGGAGTCAACGAGACCCAAAGCAAAATGGTTTCAAAGAAGAGAAGAATGCTCTCATTCGTCGCGCAACCGAACTCAAGGATGAAATCAAGGAATTCGCGGAACAGAATGGAATTGCAGATGACGAAATGTTGAAAGATTTGACGACTGACCTTGTTGTCTGCATTTGTGCAATTCCGAGTGATGAGCACGGGCTCATGTATATCAATGCACGATTCAGGTCATGCAACGATGAGACGCCGACGTCTGTGAGCGATTTGACGCCCCTTGATGACCACGTTCAAGACTACGTCAATTCATCCGGTTACAACTGCGGCGATGACCAGCTGTTTTCATGTGGCGGAGACAATCAGGAGGCTCTGTACCGACAAAGGTCTGGTGCGGCAAATGCGGCATACGACAACCTGGCTCGAGCCATGTCACAGCCACAGCCACATCAACAACAAGAGCAACAGCAGCATCAACAGCTACAGCGCCGCCGGTCTTCGTACCAGCAGCAACAACAGTGCAGTGACGACGTCGTCAACCATGGATACGGCGGATGCAACGACAACGACGACGATTCGTTTTCCAATTCGAGTCATATTGTCATCACCAGTGCTGATGTTGATGATGATTGTGTTGCCACACCGCGCATCTAAGCCCCCCTCATATCACCCTAGTTAGTGATTGCATCTGAAAAAAACAACAAAAAATAAATAAATAAAATAAAATAAAATAAAAAGGCATGGATGGACATGCCAACAAATAAAAATATTTTTTTATTTATTTAATTATTTAAATATTAATGATCATAACAATATACAAAATATAAATTAAACTAATATAGAATTTATATTTTATCATTATATATCATAAGAGTTAAATTACATTTATCCAAAAATGTCAATCGCGGCAACTGCAGAGAATACCATGATGTTTAAAAAAATAGAGATTGAGAATAATAATGAAAAAATAGAAAATAATCCAGCAAATAATGAAAATGATGCAAATGATGCAAATGATGCAAATGATGGAAATGATGGAAATGAGTTGCACGAGTCAGATGATGATATGATAATTATAACAATTCGAGAAACTTGTAAAACTGAAACAAAAGAAGAAAAAGTAGAACAACAACCAGCGGAACAACCGGCGGAACAACCAGCGGAACAACCGGCGGAACAACAACCGGCGGAACAACCGGCGGAAAAAAAAGAAGGAGAAGACTTCTTTGCGGAGCTAAGAGATCAAATGGAACTTAAAAAACTGTTTCCACTAATGCCCTGCAATATGGTGTCTGCATTCAGCCGCGCAATGCAGCATGTTGAATATTTAGACATTACAAATATAAAGAGGAAAGCAATGGCAATTGAATTAGTAAAGTGTTTAGCATATTCCAATAATCAACACGGAGCTAGAGAATGTTTTGATTATCTTTTTCAAAATAATATGACGGATGATATTGTAAAAACAATTATTGATTGCACGAAAGACCAATATGATATAAATCGTTTTCCACACACAAATCGAAACATTGTGTTATCGTGCGTGTCTCTTTCAAAAAAGGTGAAAAAAACAACTAAACCAAAATTCGATGCGTTGGAAGACATGTTCGACTTTGACTTTGACTTTAAATTTAATTTATGTGGCTTGAAGCGGTTTTTCAAAATCAAAGATGACTTTAAAATCGTATAATCTAATCTGCAGACGATGCTAATGACGCTAAGGATATCTGACATAACAAATCAAATCATTTGACGGTTTCACATTTGATTTCATGAGCATTTTAGTAATCGAAGTATCAATTGTGTATCCATTATCTACCAAGAATGTCATGAGCTCGGGAAGATCGTCAACTGTTAAAAGTTTATTTTTATGATTCGGATGAAACAGTGCAAATATGCAAGGCGGGTTAAAACTATTAAAACCAGAACCGCAACAGTCGCCATTTCTGCCATAACCATCATAGGTATCGAAATACGACAATCGTGGAGAACGAATGCGTTTAACAATCCGGGTTAAATTTCCAGTCGGCATTTTATTAATGCGAATAATTTTTTTATAACATTGATTTTGTTCATCATAAAATGGCGCTCCAACAAGAGAATACATAATTAATTAAAAATGTTTATTTAATGTATATATGTATAATACTATAATATAAAATATTAAAACAAAAAAAATATTTTTTTATTTTTTTTGTTTCTTTTTTTATTTTGTTTCTTTTGTTTCTTTTTGTTTCTTTTGTTTTTTAGTCAGGGAAACTCATATAACCCTTGACCTTTTTTTGACTGGCTTACTCGTCGCATTCAAGAACAGAAAGCATCGCCTTTTTGTGCTGATCGCTTGATTTTGCCTTTTCATGCTGACGTGTCCAGTAGGGAGGCGTGCGCTCTTTTTTCAAAGCAGCAGCAGCAGCAACAACAGCAGCGATGGATGAGAGGATGTTTGCCGCTTCATCAGCCTCGACTTGCGCGTCGTACTTGACTGCCTGCCTCTTTGAGAGCCTTTTGCCCTTGGGTTGCGCTTGTTGTTGTTGTTCTTGTTGTTGTTCTTGTTCTTCTTGAGGTTGCTTTTCAAATGCGACAGATTTTTTTGTGGTGGTCTTCGTCGTTTGCTGCTGCTGCTGCTGCTGTTGCTTCAGTTTTGAATTTCGGGTTGTTCTTCTGGTGGTAATGCTGCCATCATCGCCATCGCCATATTGAAAGCATTCTTGGTCGTACGATGATTGCTGCTGCTGATTGTCTTCTTCATGAAGATTGCTCTTCGCTGCATTCAAGTAGTCGTAGCGAGTGGTGTGGTGGGCGATGTGTTGTTGTCTGGTAACTGGGGTCATTGTTCTTGATTCTCGATACACTGATAAACTGATAAATGTAAAGTAAGATAAAAAGTTTTCAATTTATCTTTTTTACAGGTATAAAATGAAAAAAAAACAATCAAATAAATAAAAAACAATCAACGTTTTAACTAAAACCCGGATCTCCATCCTCCTGCAGAAGAATGAATTAAAATAGATTTTGATATTTTTTCCGGAATGATATTTATTTTTAATTTGGATGTAGCGGCAAGACTGTGCACAACCGTCGTAACTACATCCGGACCTGTTAAATACAGTACATCATAATCGTTCTTGGGGGCGGATTGGATATACATGCGCCGCCTTATTTCCGTCAATATTTCCAAAAAAATCGGGTTTTTGGGCTTTGACGAAAATGCATAGTTTGCAATTCGTACAGGATGTTCGGGGACGCCCTTTCGAATGGGTTCATAACGAGACGCCGAGGGATTGATAACATTGCTAAGAATAGATTCAACAAAAAAACATTCGTTTGCAGTGATATTTGCCAGTGATCTTCTCAATACTATATCAGCATCCAGGTAAGTTCCGCCGCAATGGTATATAATCAAATAACGAATAATATCAAATTTCATAATATTTGTAGCTTTGTTATACATGCTCTCGTATTCAGGATATATTAAAATTAAATCCTCGCAATCTGCCTTTGACCACAACTTGATGCTGCAATTTGAATTTTTTATTATGCTTTCATATCCTTGTTTATACTTTGGGTTTTCATGTTTGAGCGGATTTGGCGCGTCAATTCCATACCAAACCACATGAACAATTTTCGGAATAAACTCCGGTTTAACATCGTTAGTTGTTGTCGCGTTTAGCTCCATTTGTATATATGCTTTTTATTTTTGTAATAATGTGACGAATATTAATATTTAACTAAATGTTAAATTTTTAATTTTATAAAATTATATATTCATATTATATGACAAACAAACGATAAAATCATAATGAAAATGAAAATGAACAAGATTTTGAGAAAAAATAAGAATAAGAGGATATCTGGTGGTGGTGAAAAAACAACAACAACAACAACAACGACGCCGAAAACAATAAGAAAAAAAAAAAGAACAACAACAACAACAACAACAAGAAGAAGAAGAAGAAGCACCACGACAAGAGGCAATAAAGACAAAGATAAAGATATACTAAGAGCGTCCCTTCATTTGTTATTTACGTACATTAAAGATGTCAACAAATGGGATGACAATATTGATAATGTTGTAGATGAATATGTAAACGTGTTTAAAAAATCGAATTTAATTAAAGGTTCGCCATCTCTGCCGCCAACAATACAGTCGCCAATTCAATTTCCCACACAAATTGGTGGCGGGTTTCCATTTAAAAAATATGCAAATTGGATCATGCATAAAGCTGTTGGAAATTTTGACAATCCGTGCAATGCGATAATCAGCAGCATTGCGCTATCCACGTATGCAATCATGGTGTATACATTTGTTCAATCAATGCAAAAACATAATTATGATGTAGCCTCAGCAACGGCAGATGAAACTTATGTTTATTCGCTGGCAACCCCAATAAAATATGCGCTGTATCATTATTTTCCATCAGTTCACGAATTTCAAGAACAAATATTTTTAATATTTGAGGAATATCTTCGACAAATATTTCAGTCATTTTCAGAAAAGTTTTCAATTACGCTTGAGTCACAAAATTCAACTGGAACAATTATTAATTTACTGCGTTCGCTGTTTTATGATAGCCGGTTATATAATGAATTTATTGTAAAACCGGTATCTTGCGTACTGCGATATAAAATAAAGTCGTGTACGCGATATTGCTGAGAAGGGGAGAAACAAAAAAAACAAAACAAAACAAAAAAAAAATATTATTTTTTGTTTTGTTTTTGTAAAACACTCACTCACACTTGTTTGTGAGTTGTGTTCATTCACTCACTCCAACTCCAATCCTCTTCTGAGAAACTCCTCGTCATCATCAGAATCAGAATCGCCCCACAGCCTTTTCTTTTGAATCTCACCCTGAGTTTCTTTGGATCTTGCTTTGAAAACGGGAGGAAGAGGGCGAAGAGGTGCAAGAGGTGCAAGAGGTGCAAGAAGGCGCGAAGGGCGTGCAAGAGGTAGAAGAGGTACAAGACGACGCGGGGGATTGGGATCTGCCAGTGATGCCACTGATGCCCACGTATTTTTTTTTACTTTGGCAGGGGAGGAGGCACGACGACGAATTGCAACCGGTGAAGGAGAAGGCGAGTCAGCGCCAGAATCAGAATCAGAATCAGCCAATGCTCCAAACGCGTTGTTCTTCTTGTTGTAAACATTCTTGTTGTAAACAATTGCAGGCGAATGAACAGGAGACGCCTCGGACGCCTCGGACGCCTCGGGGGGTCCACGCCTCAAAAGCGGCTCGTCGTTCTGCACTCTTGGCACAGTGGCAATGGAGATGGTTGTTGTTGGATTTTTTTTTGAACCAACAAGAGCCGGAAACGACGATTCAAATTGTTTTTTTTCAAGTGAAGGGAATACAATACGGGGGGGCGGTGCAATGTGAGCACCAGGAGGAACGACGGACAAACGAGTGGCGTGAACAGGAGCGACAGGAGTGACATCGGCGACATCGCCAGGACAGTACCCTGAAGTATGTCCGGTCTTTCCGCATCGACGGCATTCGATCGAAAGCAAATACGGGCATGTAATTGGGCTTAAACGGTCAAATTTGTCGGCACGTACAAAATGCGTATCATACCCACTACGTCCGGCAGCATGACAAACCGCGCAAAATTTTGTGGCATTTCCGGCATTTCCCTTGTTACGACTGTTATTTCCACCGTTTCCATTCATTCTGCTGGTCATTATGATTTGTTTGATTCGATTGAGACGACGACGACAATGAGTTCTTGTTCTTTGCTTGGGGGCTGATGAATATAAGATAATAAATAAGTTTTTCAATTTATCTTTTTTACATTGAAAAACTTAATTAAAAATGATGAAAATCGAATGAAAATCGAATGAAAATCGAATGAAAATCGAATGAAAATCGAATGAAAATCGAATGAAAATCAAATAAAAATCAAATAAAAATTATTATTTTTATTATGGAATATGACGTGGTCTAAAAGAATAACATTGCGTTGGGGTCTACTTGAGCTTGTCTGCCTCCCATTAATTGAACAATTTGACCATAGTTTTTTTGTTTAATTAGCGCGCGCAAACGCATGAGAAATTCTCCATTTGTAATTGTCGGACCCGTCTCTTTCAGCAGCTCCAACAAAGATATGCAGAGGGCGCCGCCGTACTTTCCGTTTTCATACGCGTCTGCTGCCGTTTGCGAATCCAAACAAGCGCTAATCATGCACACGTCGCCTTTCGATTCTTTATATTTTGCATTCTTTGATACGGTTTGCGCGCGAGTCATGTGCAACTTGCATATTTTTTTCACCAATGACAGCTCTGTGTCGGGTGCGCTCATTACAGTTTTATTATATTCCGTCTGGTCTACCGCGCTGTTATCATTCAGCATGTAGGTTAAATCGCAGCCGGTTCCGTTATTGCAGCAATCAAAAATAAATGTCATGCGAACTCCTGCCGGTATCATGTTTACAATGTTGGCTCGAATGTCATCGTCAATAATGTACTTGCCATTTCCCAGCGTGTCAATCGGACACAAGCACGAATCGAAACCGCTCTCTTCATCGCGATTTGTGTCTCGAACCAAAGAGCCGTGTCCCGAGTATAAAAACAGCAGGCGGTCTCCCCGTTTCGAGTTTCTCACCATATTAATGAGGCATGAAATCATGTTCGCCCGCGTCGGTTTCATTGGCGTATCATCGGTCAATTCTGTTATTTTATCATATTTCAAAACGGTTTTCAAAAAATGTGACACATTGTTCACGTCATTTATGCAACCAGACAACTCATACTTCGTTCCTTTATAATTAATTCCAACAAGTAGCGCGTTTCTCATTATAATAATTTATATTATACACGTATATTATAATATAAATTATTATTAGATTATTCATCTATTCATCTATTCATCTTTGGTTTATTTAAATAAATTTACATTGCAACCATTCGAATGCAAGAATCTTTGCTCGTATTCGTTTCCAGCGTCCCTTTTATTCGGCGATTTAGATTTGGAAATACAATATTTATTACCCGGCGTTCTCCTTCCTTTACATACGCGCTTAATATTTTAAATAATTCTTTGATTGGTTCGTGTTGAGATGCTAATAAATTAAGCTCTGTTAATTTTTCCAATATTGGCTTAATTTGGTCTTTTCTCTCTTCCTGCGTTCGTTCGTGATATTGTTTGTGCATACACTTATTCCTTGTTCTTGTTTTGTTTGCTTGATATAAATATTATAACATTATTCATTTTATATTTTAATTTATTAATTGTAAATTTCTAAATTAAATTATATTAAATAGTTTCATTTCGGAGTTTTTGTTCTATTTCTTATTCTTAATCTTGCATTTGGTGTTTGATTATTCCTTTTTTTTGTTTGTTTGTTTTTTACAAACTTGACACGTTTGGTGAGTTTTTTTTTATTGTTATTTTTTTTGGTTTTTCTATTTGAAGAAGGTTTTTCTTCTTTTACTTCAGTTGACATTGGAACTACCGGCATCACTGGCGCCGCTTCTTTTTCTTCTTTTACTTCAGTTGATATTGGAACTACCGGCATAACAACTGGCGCCGCTTCTTCTTCTTCTTCTTTTACTTCAGTTGACATTGGAACTACCGGCATCACTGGCGCCGCTTCTTCTTCTTCTACTTCTTCGCCTTTTTCTTCTTCTTTGCCTTTTTCTTCTTCTTCTTCTTCTTCTTTGCCTTCTTCTTCTTCTTCTTCGCCTTTTTCTTCTTCTTCTTCTTCTTCTTCTTCTTCTTCTTCCTCGTCATCATCATCTTCCTCGTCATCATCTTCATCTTCCTCGTCATCATCTTCATCTTCCTCATCTTCATCTTCATCTTCCTCATCTTCATCTTCATCTTCCTCGTCATCATCTTCATCTTCCTCGTCATCATCATCTTCGGCTTCCTCATCATCATCACCTTCGGCTTCCTCATCATCATCTTCGGCTTCCTCGTCATCATCTTCATCTTCCTCATCCTCATCTTCATCTTCCTCATCCTCATCTTCATCTTCCTCATCCTCATCTTCATCTTCCTCATCTTCATCTTCATCTTCCTCATCTTCATCTTCATCTTCATCTTCCTCATCTTCATCATCATCATCATCATCATCTTCGGCTTCCTCGTCATCATCATCATCGGCTTCCTCGTCATCATCATCTTCGGCTTCCCTGTCATCATCATTATGAGGAGGAGGAGGAGGAGGAGGATCATCTTTAACCATCATTGTTATATTAGGTTGTTCGCCTTCATTCAATTGATTCGGTTGGGCTTCTTCGGCTTTTTCGGCTTTGTCGGCTTTTTCGTTCATTTGATTTAATATAATACTATTTATTGTTTTTGTTTTATGCGGTTTTTCATCTAAAGACTGTTGAAGACTTTTTTGTTGTTGAAGATTGGGCATGCGCTTTAATATTTCGTGTAAAATATTAGGCTGATTTTTTGTTTTATATTCTGAGCTTTTCACATGTTGGTCTGGTTTAATGTCGACTTTATATATTTCACAGTTCATAATGTGTAATTTATGTTGTATTTGTTTTTTGTATATATTAGTTTAATAATTAAATAATAATTAAATTGGTTTAATTATTTAATTATTAAACTAATATATTATATTTATTTATTTATTATTGAATACGTTGATGTTTAGCAATTTAGGTGACGAAAATAATAAAGAATGTAGTAGTGGTGGTGGAAACAAAAATAAACATGGTAAAAATAAAAATAGCAAACACAGTAACGATGGTTCGCATAAATACATTGATTTTTTATATGATGATGCATTCTTAGATGAATATTTTTTATAATAAATGTAATTTAATAATAATAATTTAATAATAATAATTTAATAATAATAATTTAATAATAATAATATAATATTTTAATTATAAAAAAATAATATATATTAAATAAATATAGTCAGTCAGTAATGGTTAGAATGAAAATGTTTGGCATTATGTCGGCGCCGCAGCCGAAACAATCGCAACAATCGCAACAACCACAACAGCAATCGGCAGCCGCAAATGCAAATCGCGGTCGTCCTTATAATATGAAAAATCTTGGTTCAATTATGACAATGAAAAGTACTGGATGTAAAAGTTGTGGTGGGTGAAGGTTATAAATAAATATAAATAAATAATATAATCTAAAAAAATCTATAATATCTAGATATAAAAGTATATAATCTAGATATTATTATATAATCTAGATATTATTATATAATATAGATATTATAGATATTATATTATACATTATCATATCAATTTAAATGGCATCACACCTTACTTTTAAAATTGTGGTAATTGGAGATGAGAACGTTGGAAAAACAACAATTGTTAATTATTATACGCTTTTACCCGCGAGTTTTACCTCGACTGTCGGAATTGATTTTCAATCGCGCATTATTGCCCTTTCAGCAGAAGAAATCGACACCGCAGCCACCGCAGACGCCGCAGACGACGACGACGCAGATTCTGTTAGCAGCAGCACAAGTAGCACCACCAGCACAAGTAGCAGCACACGGCTTTTAAAAAAAATGGAAAATAAAATAAAATTGGGTCCGGCGGGTCAGGGTTACGGTAAATGCGATTATGTTAAATGTTACTTCTGGGATACATCAGGGGCGCCGCAGTTTCAAAGTCTTTCACACTCATATTATTCTAATGTTTCGGGGGTTATTATTGTATTTGATTTATCAAATCAAAAATCATATAATAATTTGTATTCTTACATTAATCGCGCGATTCAAAAAAATACGTGCATTCACAAACACCCAATTCTTGTGATTGGAAACAAGGTCGATAAACGCACGATTAAAAAAACGTACAAACAAATTCATGATGATTTGTGTTCAGACTTTCCATATGAAAAAATTAAATATGCAGAGGTTTCGTGTCTTGATACTTCCGAGAAATGTTCCAATTGCGCCGGTTCTTCAGATGTGCATTATACAATTACTTCATTTTTGCAATTCATGTATGATTCGGTTATTAAACCCCACTATTATAATTCTAATGCAATAGCCGACATAGGTTGTGCCGGAATTAATGGCACATCTAGATATTTTCGTTTGAAAGAAGAAAAAAAACAAAATGATACTGGATTTGGTTGTGGATATAAATACGGCGGCGGATTTATATCTTTAAAAAAACAGCGCGAGTGTTGTGACGAACAGTATCGGTCTAGTGCGGCGGGGTGCAACTGTTCTATTTTATAAGCGCATTGTATAAGTAATTTTAGATATAATATAATAAATATAATTAATATAACTATATATAATTAATTATATTCCTCATGGAAAATTTTGATTTCAATATTCAAAATTATTCAAATTCTGAATTAGAAGAGTTGCTTGGGATTTCCAACATGACCTATAACGCAACCGACGTTATAAGCAATAAGCAGAATCTTTGTGTTCAACTTTTATCCACGATGTCGCCAACATCATCCAGTGTAAATAATTTAGGAGTTGTTGAGCGCGATAAAATGAGTGACTTTTTAGATGCCGCATCCAAGTGTTTGATTTCCGGCTTGGCATCTACGGCGTCCTCGTCATCTTCGTTGGCTACTAACTATTATTCGCCCGCACACAATTTCCCAAAAAATACAATTATACCCGGTTCCGAATCAGATGGTCATTTTATTATTGCAGATGCATACCGCATGTCGACCACACCAAAAGGCGCCAAAGGTGGTGGTGCGGCAGCAGGAGCAGTAGAGGGCGGCGGTCGAGGTCTGGCAATCGGCGATTATGGCGCCCCGCCTGGCGTAATCAACCCCGTAAAGTATTCAACAATTGTAACATCCGTAAATATTGATTCGCGTTTTAGACCCAATTATTTTAATTCGAAAAGCACCGACTTGCACATTACTTTGCCTGAAAGAATCGACAACGTGCTGTCTTATCGTGTCGGCGCCATTGAAATCCCGTTTTATGCAATTTATACAATCAGCGAACTCATTGGAAACAACGCCATTCAAATTTTATGGGGCACTGCTCCCGAAACGTATACAAACACTTTAACAATTGTCATTCCCGATGGAAACTATTATACCACAAACGATTCCACAAACATTACCGCATCTGCATCTATTGCAAATACAATTAATACCATTTTAGATTCGAATACTGGAACGAATGGCATTAGCGGACTGTTACATTATTATGTTGACCAGATAAGTGGGAAAAGCGTGTTTGCGCAACCCACCGGTGCCACCCCCATTTCTTTCAAGGTTGTTGTAAACATCAGAAGTAACGGGATTTCAAATTATGAAGCGCCGCTATTGTCGTTCTTGGGTTGGCACTTGGGCTTCAGAAGCGCGGAATATGTATCAAATAATGGCACCGCCGGCACAGGCGCCGGCTCGGTAGTTTCAGAAGCGCTACTTGCATTCAAGGCTGCAAGTTATATTTTCATTTCAATCGATGACTATAATAACAGCGTAAATGATTATTATTCCGCCGTTTTTTCTGATTCATATGCAATTAAGAATGTAATCACAAGATTAAATATCGGAATGTTAAGAGAGATTAGCGAAGCTTCCAGCACGCAGCTAAATCGACAGCGTAACTTTTTTGGTCCGGTTAATATTCAAAAACTTAGAATCACACTGTATGATAATTTTGGACGCATTGTGGACCTGAATAACATGGACTGGAACATGGAACTCATCTTTGAATGCATTTATAATTAACGGAATTACCGGGACGGATAATAACGAACGAACGAATAACGAGTGGAATAAAATAATGTGTAGCATTTGTTAAAACTTAATTTGTTAAAAAATTGGATTTATTGATTTATATATTGTATTTTTATTATCACCAATATATAAATAAATATAATTAATATTATTAAAATGGTTCTTCACGGATTAAAACGCATATTTCAAGAATCGACCCCGAATATTTCATCAAGCGACAGAACAGAACAGCTTCGCGCAAAAACAATATATGCCGGCACCGCTGAGATGTCAAAAACAATCGCCAAAGGAAATAATAATCGATACAAGACGTACAACGGACCGTATGAAGTGTTATCTATGCATCGCGGATGTTCGTCTTTGGTGGCAAGCGCCAGTTATAAAGATTTGCTTGACATAACAAAGGGGAAATTTCTGTTGAATCAGACACCCCTGAGCAATGCCACGGAGACGTATTACGAACATAATTTTGGAAACGGAGAAATGTATGTAGGAAATTATCATCATTTTGATATTTCTAAAACCACAACCACATACGGTCCTACCGGCTGTCATAATTCAGTTCTGGTTTATGACATATCGACAACAGGATTTACGGGATCAGAATCATATATCGACGGAAAAGGAACAATTGGCATAAGCGGTCCCTCGGGAACATTTGATTCGAATCAACATATTTTTATTGACCCAAAACATTGTTACTATAGCGATTCGTGCTTGTCTTCATCTTCTTATTTGAAATTTGTTGGCATTAATTTAAGCGGATCCACTGGCAGCACGGGGGTAACGGGAACCAGCCAGTTCTATGCCCAACAAATTATTAGCAGCGATCAATATCGCGGATTCACATACCCGCTGTCGAATTTCAATATTACCTGCAAACCGTGTCCGGTGAAAATAGCACCGGCACGAGCACAAGATGTAACAGCACTAGAACCAAGAGCAAAAATTCAGCAGGTATATAATTATGTAAAAACTAGTACTAGTACTATAAAATATTCTGGTACAACTGTACTAGAATTTAGCTTTGTCATTCCTCCCGAATTACGAAATAAAAATGTACAAATAAGTGGTTCGTTTATTTTTAAATCATCACTTAACATTTTAATAACATTTACATTATCTTATGTTTCAGCAAATGATGGTTACGTGAGACATCAAATATATGATACATTCGAAGACAGTCATAAAATAATTGCCGGTTCACCAAACGATTATACATTTAAATTTGAACCATCCGCGTCTAACAATGACTATGACACTAGTGATATAAAATTAAATGCAGATGGTGATTATTTAATGCGAATTTCTTTTTGGAATCAAAACACAAATACTCCGGTGCAACTCAATGATGTTATATTTTATTTTGATATAAATGGTGGAACACCTGTGCCTTGCGGTTCAGTGTCTTTAGTATATTATTAAAATATTATTAAAATATTATTAAAATATTATTAAAATATTATTAAAATATTATTAAAATATTATTAAAATATTATTATAATATTATTATAATATTATTAAAATATTATTATAATATAATATTTTTAGCATGTGTTTTAACTCAACAACATCCATCGTTGCATTTGCAGTTAGTTTGATTTGCTCCGCTTATTTATTCTATAATGGAAAAAAAAATGATAATAAATCTGATGTGTTCTTTTCTGTGATTGTATTACTTATTGGGTGTATGCAGCTAATCGAATATTTTTTATGGAACAATCAAGATTGCGGCGGGACTAAGAATCACATGTTTTCATTATCAATCATGCTATTGTTAACTTTACAGGGAATCGTTGGTTGCAGCGTTTACTATTACTTGTACCCGTCAAATCGCTTCATAGATAATTCATTTATAATGTTATATTTTTTCGCGTACGCATGTTTTTTCATTTATTTGATGCAGTATTTGAATAAATTTAAATTGTGCTCAAAACCGTCAGAAACATCTTGCAGATTAAAATGGGCGCCATACACCACCCTGGCTCAAAACAATTTGCCGGCGCTCATTATTCACCTCATATTTTATGCGGCTGCCGGCGCTATTATATTTTTTGAAACGATTCACACAAATTTGGCAGACGTTTTTAAATACAAGTGCAGATATGCAGCGTTACCTTTGATTTTCATTTTATCCGTTATCTACATTATTTGTAGAGAGATTAACAATGCTTTCAGGCTGTTATCTAATCCATTTATGTTTTTAGATTATTTTGATGTGTTTGGTTCTATATTCTGCTTTTCTGCGGTTTTTCTCGGAATTGTCAGCGTTCTGCACATTTGATCAAATATGAAATATCAAATATCAAATATCAAATATCAAATATCAAATATCAAATATCAAATATCAAATATCAAATATCAAATATCAAATATCAAATATCAAATATCAAATATCAAATATCAAATATCAAAT